>Ga0268299_1000159_pt1 | contig 263886 bp, 245 predicted proteins | sample NOBtaG_FD_193484 | JGI IMG/M metagenome (GOLD analysis project Ga0268299, IMG submission 193484) | Activated sludge microbial communities from bioreactor in Nijmegen, Gelderland, Netherland - NOB reactor | ecosystem: Engineered > Bioreactor > Aerobic > Activated sludge | place: Netherlands...
CGCCGCAAGGAGGAACCGGCCAAAGAGTAAGAACCACTACACCAGCGTCGCTTTGCTCCGATCGCGATGACCGATCGAGGTGATCACGATGAAGCGATCTTGGTGTTCACGATGGCCGGAATACGCACAGGCGGCACACGGCCTCCTCCACCTCGGGCGCCGAGCGGTTGTGGCCGCCGTTGGAACCGGAGCCGGGACACGCCGCGGCGCGCCGCCACGCGCGTACCGGCACGGGCCGCTCGAGGCCCAGGCGGACGAGCAGGCCGGCGAAGCTCCGGCGCGCGCGCCGCGCGCCGCGGACGAAATGCTGGCCACCCGCCTGCACCTTCAGCCGGCACCACAGCACGACGACCGCCGCCCAGAGCAGCGCCTCACAGGTGGCGTTGAACGGCAACAACAGCACCGGCTCCATGTCGCACCTCCTTCACGCACCTTCAGCGCGAAGGAGAGCTGCACGGACCGCGAGTCAGTGGGCGAAGAGAGCGTCCACCGAGGCGGCCGTCACCGCGATGCGCAGCCAGCGGTCGAGCTCGGCGACGTCGGCGCACGAGAGGATGCGCTCGCGCTGCTCAGGGCCGACGGCAAGGCCGCGGGCCTGGAGTACCGCGAGCACGCCCTCGGCCTTTCCCTCGGCCTTTCCCTCGGCCTTTCCCTCGGCCTTTCCCTCGGCCCAGGCACGGCGGAGGCCGGGATGCTTGAGCTCGTAGTTGCCAGGGAGCATGGAGAAGGTCCTTCCGGCGTCGAGGAACGCCAAGTGAATGAGGTCAATATACACGAGCGCCTCCTCGCCCTGCACGCCGGACTGCACGGCATGGTGCGCCGCTCGCCCGATGGCCTGCGCCCTCGCCTCATCGGCGTCCGCGGCGTGAGCGATGGCGGAGATGACTGCAAGCCGGGGTGCAGCAGCCGCCGCCGCCTCATCCGCGATGACAGGCACTTCCGATGGGCCGGCCACCAGCGGCTGGAGGTGGCCGGAGCCGGGACCGAAGTGAATGGGCTTCCTCGCCCACCGTGCGACTCGCTCATTGAGCGCCAGGACGACGAGCACCACGTCGCAGTCGAAGCGCAGCCCCGCGCCGACCACGTAGGCCGGCCAGACGCGGCGCTTTCTGGTGTCCTCGTCGCGCTGCACCTCGAGGACGACAGCCAACACGGGCCGCGCCGGGACGAGGCCGAACATCATGTGGCCCGGCACCAACGACACCGGCATCGACCGCTCGGTGACGCTCGAGAGCGTCCCGTACCGTGTCCACCCCACTACTTCGTCATCAGGATCACGACGAGCGCCGCCACCGCCAGCGCCCCCGCGATGCCGAACAGCACGTTCGTGGCCATCGCGTTCTGCTGCGCCGCGCTGCGCGTCGCGAGGTACTCGCTCTCGAACACCATCGCCATGCGCTGCTCCCGCGCCTGGGTCTCGAGCGACTTCGCGTTGACGCCTAAGCCCGCGGCGAGCCCCGCGAACGCGACGGCCCCGACGCCGAGCAGAATCGCGGGCACGTACTTCGACGCGCCCGTCGGGCTCTTCACTTCGATGGGCTTCTCGGCGGGCTCGGTCTCGCGCCCCGCGTTCTTCGCCTCGAGCTTCGCCGGGGTCGGAGCGTCGGCCGGCAGATCTTCGTCGGGCATCGGCGCCACCGTCGGCTGGCGGATCTTGCGCTTCACGTAGAGGAACAGCTTCACCGCCTTCGGGCTCACGAACTCGGGCAGCTCGAGATCTTCGTCGATGCGCAGCGCCAGCTTGAACCGCTCGGCGGCCTCGGCGCGCTGGCCGAGGTTGAACGCGCACAGCGCTCCGTACAGCTCGACGTCGCGCTGGTCTTTCACGCTCGAGCCCTTCCACGCGCTCGCCTGCTTGATGCGCTGCATGCACTTCTCGAAGTCGAGCTGCTCGTACAGCTCCTTCGCCTGGAGCACGTACGGGTTCGGCGGCTCCGAATCGAACAGCGGCCCCGCCAGCGCCAGCGACAGCACCAGCGAGATCACAGCGGCACTCCCGGGCCGTCGGCGAGCGCCCAGTCGGTGAGCGTGATGCTCCAGCCGGTGCCGGCATCGCCGTCGTAGCGGTAGATGCCGAGCCGCAGCCGATCGGGCGTCACGAGCGCGGTTCCCGGCGCGTTCGCCGTGAGCCGGCCCGCGTCGGCGCCGTTGATGTACAGCACCCGGTACCCGCCGCGCTGCCACGCCACGTCGACGGTGTAGTCGGTGTTCGCGAGGAAGCCGCCGGGCCAGCTGATGGTCTGCGTCAGCGCGCCGTTGCTCACGAAGCCCGTGTCGCTGCGCACGATGAGGCGGCCCATGTTGTCGAACGCCAGCGACACCACGACGTTCGCTCCGTTCTCGAGCCGCACGAACGTCGAGCTCGCGCGCAGGTTCAGCGCCGCCGGAATTCGGAACCTGCCCTTGATGCGCCCGTGGCCGAGCTGCGGCAGCCAGCCGGCGTCGCGCACCTCGGCGGTGCCGCGATCGTTTCCGTCGTCGGCCGTCTGCACCGTCGACACGACCTGGTTGCCGGCGTCGGCGCGAATGACGATGGTCGCGGAGCCGAAGTCTTGAACGTCGGTGAAGCCGTTCACCTCTTGCCGCCAGATGACGCTGCCCGCATCGGGGAGCATCGCGCCGCCGGCGGAGCCGCCCGCCGTGGCCATGCCTCCCGCACCGCCGCCCGCGGTCGCCGCGCCGCCCGCCGTCGCGCCGCCGCCGCCCGCGGCTCCGTCGCCGCCTCCGGAGTCGCCGCCCGCCGCTCCTCCTTCTTCGACGCAGAAGCCGCCGACGCACTCGCGCCCCAGAGAGCAGGGGTGCCCGTCGTCGCAGCGCAGGCCGGGCTCGTCGGGCAGATCGACCGCGCACGCCGCGAGGCTGAGGACGACGGACAGTGGCAGGCCGCAGCGCATGAAAACCTTTAACCCACGACGAAACTACCCTTCTGCTACATCATCGCGCCATGTTCGATCGCGCTGCTTCGGCCCTCAAGAAGGGCCTCAAAGCGTGGACGCAATCCATGGTCGGCGACGAGCTGGAGCACAAGCTCAAAGCGCTCGAACGCAGCCAGAACGAATACGGAGTCGACCCCTTCGGCTTCAGCCTCGAGTACGCGCTCTCGGCCATCGCGCCGATGATCTGGATCTACCGGCACTACCACCGCGTCGAGGTCCGCGGCATCGAGAAGGTGCCGAAGGGCCGGGTGCTGCTGTGCAGCAACCACAGCGGCCAGCTCCCGATGGACGGCGCGATGATCGGCGTCGCGATGCTGATCGAGGCCGACCCGCCCCGCGCCATTCGCTCGATGGTCGAGAAGTGGGTGCCGACCCTGCCGTACGTCTCGACGTTCATGGCGCGCGTCGGCCAGATCGTCGGCACGCCCGAGAACTGCCGCCGCCTGCTCGAGGCAGGCGAGGCCATTCTCGTCTTCCCCGAGGGCATCCCCGGCATCGCCAAGCTCTGGCCGCAGCGCTACCAGCTGCAGAACTTCGGCCTCGGCTTCATGCGGCTCGCGCTGGAGTCGAACACGCCCATCGTGCCGGTCGCCGTCGTCGGCGCCGAGGAGCAGTCGCCGGCGCTCGTCAACGTGAAGCCCGTCGCGAAGCTGCTCGGCTTCCCGGTCGCGCCGCTGACCGTCACGGGCGTGCCCTTTCCGCTGCCCACGAAGTACCGCATCTACTTCGGCGACCCGCTGTTCTTCACCGGCCGCGCCGACGACGAAGACGCGGAGCTCGAGAAGAAGGTGAAGGTCGTCAAGGCGGCGATTCAGACGATGCTCGACGCGGGGTTGAAGGAGCGGAAGCATGTCTTCTGGTGAGCTGATCGCCCCTCACCCCGGCCCTCTCCCCTACGGGGGAGAGGGAGGCTCGGTCTGATGCGCCCAGCCGTCGTCGTCACCGGCATCAGCGGAAACCTCGGCCGGACACTCGCGAAGCAGCTGCACCAGACCGAGCAGGTCTTCGGGGTCGATCGCCGCCCGTTCGTCGGGCGGCCGAAGGACATCGAGATGTTCCAGATCGACCTGCGCAAGAAGAAGCTGGAAGACGTCTTCCGCCGCTACGCGGTGAAGGCGGTCATCCACATGGGCATCCTCCACGACCCGCGCATGACCGGCGAAGATCACCACTCGTTCAACGTGCTCGGCACGACGCGCGTGCTCGACTGCGTCGCGAAGTACAACGTGAAGAAGCTGGTGGTGCTGTCGTCGGCCGACGTCTACGGCCCCTCGCCCGACAACTCGAACTTCCTGACCGAAGACGCGCCGCTGATGGCGGCGTCGCGCTTCCCCTCGGTGAGAGATCTGATCGAGGTCGACATGCTCGCCTGCTCGTTCTTCTGGCGGCACCCGCAGGTCGAGACCGTCGTCTTGCGGCCGGTGCACATCGTCGGGCCCACCATCAAGAACGCGCCGTCGAACTACCTGCGCAACAAGCGGCCGTGGAAGCTGTCGGGCTTCGACCCGATGGTGCAGATTCTCCACGTCGAAGACTGCGCGCGCGCCATGGTCGCCGCGCTGAAGCCCGGCCTCAGGGGCGTCTACAACGTCGTCGGCCCGGGCGAGGTCCCGCTGTCGGCCATCTTCGAAGAGCTCGGCTCCCAGCCGCGCTCGATTCCCCACCCGCTCGCCCGCCCGCTGCTCGGCACGCTGTTCCGCTACCGCCTCGCCAGCTTCCCGCCCGAAGAGCTCGACCACATCCAGTTCCTGTGCGCGGTCGACGGCTCACGCTGGGCCAAAGAGACCGAGTGGCGGCCTACGCATTCGATGCGGGAGACCATTCGCTCCGTGCTCGGAGAGTGAATGTAGGCTGATGTCGCCTCTGACGCCGATGTCGTGAGACGCGAGGGAGCACGAGGGTGCTTCTGATCCGAAATCACTGAAATTTCTCCGGATCAGCGCCTCGGCTGCCATGGCCTTTCGATTGCTAAATCCTCCGCTCGGTCAGGGGGTTCCATGGGGGAACTCCCGACGCCCGTCGCCTCGGCCGGCCCCGAGACGACGGGCGTTTTTTTTTTCGGTTACGGGTTCTTCGATTTCGATTCCGTCGACAGCTCCTCCGCGAAGGGGCCGTCGCTCTGGCGATCGATGAGCCACTGACCGCCCTGCCACTTGAGCGTGGTGGCGACCGACACCGTCTTCTCGGTGGCGGAGGGCAGGCGGTACCACGAGACCTTCGACATGCAGACGGCCATCGTCTGATCCGACGCGTTCACCGTGCAGTCTTCGAGCTGGTAGTCGGTGACGAACAGGTTCTTCTCGTCGTCGCGCGAGTCGCACGCCTTCGTGAACGCGTCGCGCTTCTCGGGCACGACCTGCTTCGCGACGGTGCGGTAGTTCTTCCACTTCATCTCGCCGTGAATGAACTCGAGCGTCGGCTTGAGCGCGTCGACGTCGCCCTTGGTGGCGGTCGCGCAGCCGGCGGCAAGACACCAAACGATCGCGGTGCAGACGAGCCTCATGGGCTAAGTTCCCCTCCCGCCAATGTCGAAGTCGATGGTCGAGAAGTACGAGCAGGTCCTCAGCCAGGATCCGGCCTCTACGGTCTTCGTCGAGCTTGCGAAGGCGTACATCGAACGCGGCGAGCATACCCGCGCCATCGAAGTCTGCCAGAACGGTCTCACGCACCACCCGAACTCCGTCATCGGCCGCGTGCTGTGGGGCAAGGCGCTCATCCAGCTCGGCAAGCCCTCCGAGGCGATGAGCCAGTTCGACAGCGCGGTGAACATCGACAAGGACAACCCCCGCGCCTACAACCTCATCGGCGAGGTGCTGCTCCACAAGGGGCTGTACCGCAGCGCGCTGCCGATTCTGCGCAAGGCGGCCGCGCTCCAGCCGAACGACGGCCGCATCCGCCAGTGGCTCGAGCAGACGCGCGCCGCGCTCGCCGGCGGCCCCGCGCCGGTGCTGACCGAGTCGACGTCGCTCTCCGAGGCCGCCGCCGACGACCCGCAGGCGACCGCCGTCATCGAGGCCACCGTCGATACGAACGCGATGCCGACGGTGGTGACGCAGGCGTACGCGCCTCCTGGCGCGACCCTCGGCGGCGCGCAAGACGCGCCGACGCAGGCCGCCCACCTGCGGCCGCGTGACCCGCACCACGACCCGGCCTCGCTCACGATGGACGGCACGGGCAACGGCCACGCGGGCCGCAGCACCGCGACCGCCGTGCTGCCGAAGCCCGAGCTCGGCGACGGGCCGCCGCCTCCGCCGAGCGACGACGACCCGTTCGCGAACGTGCCGAAGCGCACGCCGTCGGACCCCGGCGACGTGCTCGTCGGCCTGACCTCGACGTTCAACGCGCTCTCGGAGGGCAACGACACGCCCGGCATCCCGCTGCCGCCCTCGGGCAACGACCCGTTCGTCGCCGCCGGAGGCGAGCCGCCGATCGTGGCGGGCGTCGCCGCCGAGCCGAGCGTGATGGTGAGCCAGGACCTCGTGCGCGACGGCCGGCGCGCGCCCACGGGCGGAGGCGGCCTGCTCGACGACATTCCCTCGGCCGAGAACGAGGCGCCCTCGGCCGAAGCACCGATGCCGGCCCAGGCGCGCGGGCGCGCGGGCGCCGCGAAGAAGCCCGCGGGCGGCGGCGGTCTGCTCGACGACATTCCCGACGCGATCGAGCAGTCGTCGCAGATCGACGTGCCGAAGGTCGAGCTCAGCACGACCTCGACCGAGGCGATCGCGAAGGAGTACGAGCGCGAGCTCCGCGAGAAGCTGGCCGCGAGCACCGCGAAGAAGACGTTCCTCCAGAAGCACGGCGTGAAGCTGTTCGTGTCGCTCGGCGTTCTCGTCGTCGTCGCGGGCTCGGCCGGCAGCTACGTGTGGACGCGCTCTCGCAACCAGGGCCTCGACCTCGCGAGCGCCATCGCCGAGAGCCGCAAGGCGATCAACGCCGACACGCCGCTGAAGTACCGCGACGCGCTGAAGACGCTCGAGCTCGCGCAGCGCATGGACTCGGACAACGCCGAGGTGCACGCGCTGCTCGGCTACGCGCACGCGCTGCTCTACGCCGAGCACGGCAAGGCGCCCGAGAACCTCTCGGCCGCGAAGCAGGAGCTCGGCTTCCCCGGCGTCAAAGACAAGGCGCCCGAGCTCGCGCTCGTCGCCGAGATGATGATCGCCGACGGCGCCGCGGTCGCCACCGCCCGGGCCGCGGTCTTGAGCTCCACCATCGAGAAGTCCGAGGTCTACACCGAGGCGGGCCGGCTCCTGCTCGCCGACAAGAAGCCCGACGAGGCGCTCAAGAAGCTCACGCGCGCGGTCGAGCTGCAGTCGACGAACGTCCGCGCGCTCGTCACGCTGGGCGACTACTACCTGCAGTTCGGCGACTGGGAGAACGCGGTCAAGCTGTACACCGGGGCCGCGGCGCAGCTGTCGCCGACGAACCCCGCCCGCGTGCTCGGCCTCGCCGAGGCGCGGCTGCAGCTGCAGGCCGACCTGGGCGAGTCGCTCGCCGAGGTCGAGGCGCTGACGCCCGACAACGTGCCGGCGCCCATGCGCGCGCGCCGCGAGGTCGCCTACGGCGCGCTGCTGTCGGCCGCGGGCCGTCACGACGAGGCGCTGAAGGTGCTCGGCGCCGCCGAGAAGCAGTTCCCCGACGCGCTGTTCGCGGTGCAGCTCGCGCTCGGCTACTCGAACCGGGCCGCGGGCAACATGGGCGCCGCCCAGGAGGCGTACGAGAAGGCGGTGAAGCTGGCTCCGAAGAACCGGTCGGACGACGCGAAAGAGGGCCTCGGCCGCGTGATGATCGCGCGCAGCCGCGAGCGCGAGCTGCTCTCGAAGCTGCCGCGCGAGGCCGACTCGCGGCGGGTCTCGCTGGTGCGCGGCATCGCGTACGGCAAGCTCGGCGAGTGGAAGAACGCGCGCGCCGAGCTGCAGAAGACGCAGGTGAGCGGCAAGTACCCGCCCGAGTCGGTCGTGCAGCTCGCGCTCGCCGACGCCGCCGAGGGCGACGCCGAGAAGGCGATCGACGTGCTGAAGAAGCTCGAAGGCGCCGTGAAGCGCAACAAGGCCGCGGTGCAGGTCGCGCTCGCGCGCGTGCACATGCAGCGCAACGAGCTCGACAAGGCGAAGAGCGCGCTCGAGGAGGCCTCGAAAGACCCGCTCGACTACGAGGCGAACGCGCTGCTCGGCGAGCTGCTCATCTCGCTCGGGCTGTCGGAGCTCGCCGTCGACCCGCTGTCGAAGGCGGTCGAGCGCAACGGCAGCCACGGGCCGTCGCGGCACCTGCTCGGCCGCGTGCACCTCGACCTCGGCCACGTCGACCAGGCGCTCAAGCAGGCCGAGGCGTGGGTGAACGACAACCCGGGCAGCGACGACGCCCAGCGCGACTTCGCGTTCGCGCTGCTGCACGCCGGCCGCGCGAAAGACGCGGTGGTGCCCATCAACAAGGCGGCGAAGTCGGACGCGAACAACCCCGAGGTGCACCGCATTCGCGCGCAGATCCTCTTCGCGACGGGCGACGCGAAGAACGCCATCAGCGCGCTGGAGCGCGCGAACAAGCTGAACCCGAAAGACGCCGAGACGTTCTGCGAGATCGGGCACGCGATGGTGCGGCAGGGCAACGTCGACATCGCCATCAAGGCGTACGAGGCGGCGCGCGTGAACGACCCGAAGGCGGCGTGCGGCGAGATCGGCCCCCACCACGCGCGGCCGCTCGGCGGGGCGAAGCCGGTGAAAGATCTCACCGACGCGAAGAACAAGGCGGTGCACAGCTGGGACCGTGCGCTCGCGTACGCGGCGCTCGCGCGCGTCAAGCTGCAGAGCGGGGCGCTCAAAGACGCGCGCGCGGCGGCCGACGACGCGCTGCAGCTGGCGCCGTTCGGGGCGCCGGCGCACTACGCCTCGGCGCTGGTGGCGCAGCGCCAGAAGGACGACGCGAAGGCGCTCGAGGAGCTGCAGAAGGCGACCGAGCTCGACCCGTCGTGGGGCGGGGCGCGGCTCGCATACGCGGACCTGCTGTCGCGGCAGGGGCCCGATCAGCTGGCGAAGGCGGTCGCCGAGTACGAGGCGTTCATGATCGTGAGCCAGAGCGAGGCCGACCGGTCGCGCGTGCAGAGCTCGCTCAAGCTGCTCAAGAAGAAGCTGCAGAACTGAAGAACGGCTGCACGGGCGCCGTTCGCTCGTTCGTCAGCAGCCTGCTACAACGCTCTGCCTTTCGTGAGCCTCCCCATCTTCCGCATCAGCATGTCGAACGCGACGGTGCTGTCGGTCGCGTACCTGCTGATGGCGATGCTGATCGAGGCGTCGCGCCGCTGGTTCCCCTTCCGGTGGACGGACAGGGCCTCGCTGACGGTCGAGTGGATCCCCGCGCGCACCCTCGACTGGGTGGGGCTGTACGAGCCGATCCGTGCGGCGGTCATCGACGACCGGCTGCCGGTCTTCTGGGTGCGCGTCATCTTCGGCGCGACGAGCGTCGCCGCCATCTTCGTCATCGCGCTCGCGGTCGGGGCGCTGATGTGGGGCGGGCGGTGGCTGATCATCCGCGCGGAGGCCAGGAGCCGCAAGGCGTGATGCCTCCCCGGTTCCCGCTCGGCGCGCTCGCGCTGGCGCCGGCCGGCATCACGCTGCTCGTGGCCGTGGCGCTCGTCCGTGGCGCGTGGCTCGCGGCCGACGAGCTCGTGCTCAAGCTCGTCTTGCTCGCGCTCGCGCTGCTGTTCACCGTGCAGCTGTCGGGCGCGATCAACGGCGCGGCGCTCGAGCGCATGTCGCTGTACGTGCAGAAGAAGCTCACCGGCGAGGCGCCGGAGCCCGCCATCGGCGTCGGGCGGGTCGTTCTCGTCGCGGCGCGCTCGGCGCTGCCGACGCTGAAGTCGCTGGTGCTCTGGGCGCTCTGCGCGGGCGCCGCGGCCGGGCTGGTGCTGGTGCCTCCGTTCGGGCCGCTGCTCGTCATCCCCGTGCAGGTGCTGCTCGGCGCCGCGTTCCTCGCGCACGGCGCCGTCACCGCCTCGCGGCAGCGGCTCGAGCTGCCGCGGCAGCTCTACTGGCGGGAGCCCGCCTGCCTGCTCGGGCTGACGCTCGGCTTCGTGCCCTTCCTGCTCGTGCCGCCGCTGCTCATCGCCGGCGCCGGCACCATCGCCATCTCGGGCACCTTCGTGGCGCTGGGCATTCGCGAGCGCTCGGTGCTACGCCGCGGCTGATGCGACGTGCCCTCGTCTTCGCCTTCGCGCTGTCGGCGTGCGGCCGCACGGGGTTCAACGCGCCGCCGGCTCCGGGGGTGCCTGCTGCGCCGGCGCCGTGCGCTGCGGCGGGCGGGGTGCTCGGCGAGGCGAAGTACCCGGTCGTCTCGTCGCTCGCCGTGCTCGGCGACGAGCTCTACGTGACGTCGCACGAGCCGTACCGGCCCATGCAGTACCGCACGCCGGGGGCCGTCGAGCGGCTCTCGCGCTGCGGCGGCGCGCTGAGCGCGATCGGGCCGGCAGACGAGGACTTCCCCGACGGGCTCGTGGCGTCCGGCGGCTTCGTGCACTGGCGCGCGCGCGACTTCAACGCGGTCGGCGAGTCGAGGGGCGAGCTCGTGCGCTCGTGGCCGCGCGAGGGGAGCGCGCTGGTGAGCCGGCGGCTCGCGCGGCGCTACACGCAGCTCTCGGGGCCGTTCGTGAGCGGCCAGGCGCTCTTCTGGCTCGCGAGCCACCGTACCGGCAGCGATCTGCAGAGCGCGGGCGAGAGCTCCGAGACCGTGCGCGCGGTGGGCGGCTTCGGCGTGAGCACGCTGCTCGGCGCCGGCGACGCCCTGATCCGGGTGGAGCAGCAGCCTCCGCTGTCGAGGGTCTCGGCGCTCGACGCGCTCGGCCAGGAGGTGCACCTGTGGAGCGTGCGATACGACACCGCCTTCCTCGGCATCGAGGGCGGCGCGGCGTGCTACCAGGAGTACGACGAGGCCGCGAAGCAGCTCGTCGTGCGGCGGCGCCAGCTCGAAGGCGGCGCCGAGGCAGAGCTGCTCTACGTGCCCGAGGGCCGCGCCGAGCGGGGGCTCGCGGCCGCGGGCGCGCTCTACGTGGCGGAGCCGAAGCGGCTGGTGCGCGTCGATCTCGCCGACCGGCGCGTCACGGTGCTGCGCGAGCTGCAGGAGCCCGACGAGCGGGTGCTGGCGCTGGCGCACGACGGCGAGCGGCTCTACGTGGCTCTGGGCAGCGGCTTCGGGCAAGAGAGCGCGATGCTGTACGCGCTGGAGCCGTAGGGGTGCCCGCAGGCAGACTTTACAAATGGACGTCTGAATGTAAAGTCACCCTGCATGGTCGAGCGGCCGCACTGGAGGCAGCGCATCGAGCGCGCCTGGAAGAAGGTGCCCATCGTGTGGCTCTCGGGCGTGCGGCGGTCGGGCAAGACCACGCTGGCCCGGGCGTTCGGCGAGGCGGAGTATCTGAACTGCGACCTGCCGAGGGTGCACGAGCGGCTGCGCGACATCGAGCTCTTCTACGAGCAGGTGCGCTCGGGCGTGCTGATCCTCGATGAGGTTCACCAGCTGCCGAACCCGAGCCGGCTGCTGAAGATCGGGGCCGACACGCGACCGGGGCTCAAGATCCTCGCGACGGGCTCGTCGACCCTGGCCGCGACGCGGAAGTTCGAAGACGCGCTCACCGGCCGAAAGCGCACGGTCGAGCTCGTGCCGGTGCTCTGGGGCGAGCTCCGAGCGTTCGGCGTGACCGGCGAGGCGCGACTGCTGCGCGGGGGGCTTCCTCCCGCACTGCTTGGAGAGGACCACGACCCGACGTTCTACGCGGAGTGGCTCGACTCCTATTTCGCGCGAGACATCCAGGAGCTGTTCCGGGTGGAGAAGAGGGCCGGCTTTCTCTCGCTGTTGGGGTTGTTGCTCCGGCAGAGCGGCGGCCAGGTGGACATCAGCGCGCTGGCGGCCGATTGCGCGCTGAGCCGCCCGACGGTGATGAATTACCTCGACGTGCTCGAGACGACCCACGCGATCCGCGTGCTGCGCCCCTACCACCGCGGAGGGAAGCGCGAGCTCACGCACCAGCCGCGCATCTACGGGTTCGACACGGGCTTCGTGTGCCACGCCCGCGGCTGGGAGTCTCTGCGGCCGGAAGATTACGGCGCGCTCTGGGAGCACATCGTGCTCGAGTCGCTCACCGCGCTCCCCGTCACCGGCGTCGGGTATTGGAGAGACAAGTCCCAGTACGAGGTCGACTTCGTCGTGCCGGGAGAGCGCGGCGTCGCTGACGCGATCGAGTGCAAGTGGTCGGCGAGCGGCTTCTCGCCCGGCGGGTTCTCGGCGTTCCGCGCGCTGCACCGCAAGGGGAGCAACTACCTGGTCACCGCAACGGCAGGGGAGCCGTACCGCCGCGACTACGGGGACGTGACGGTCGACGTGATCTCCCTCGAGCGCCTCTTGGAGATCTACTCGAAGCGCGCGCGCTGAAAGCGGCGGTTACTTCGCTTCCTTCTTCAGCCGCTCGATGAACCGGCTCGCCACGCGAAACGCGTTCGCGGCGATGGTGAGCGTGATCGGCACTCCGCCGCTCGACGGCATGAAGCTGCCGTCGACGACGTAGAGGTTCTTCACCGCGTGAGACCGGCAGTCCTTGTCGAGGAACGACGTGGCCGGGTCTTTTCCCATGCGGCAGGTGCCGGCCTGCAGAATCATCGTCTCGCCCGCCTGCCCGATGCGCTGCACCCGCTCGGGCTCGAGCAGCGCCAGCACCTCTTCGCCGCGCTCGACGAGGAACTTCGTCATCGTGAGATCGAGCGGGTGGCGGTTGATCGTGATCGCGGCGACCGGCAGGCCGTACTTGTCCTTCACGACCGTGCCGTCTTTCTTGGGCGACTTGTCCGAGAGCGTCACGTCGGTGCCGTCGGTCGGCAGGAACTCGCCGTAGATCTCGAACTGCAGAATGCGCGAGTCGCGGTACTCGCGCAGCTTGTCCTTCAGCGCCTTGCCGAACACGCCCTTCTCGCCGTGCCCCGCGATGTGCACCGCGGCGAAGATCGGGTTCGGGTGCGTCCACATGAAGCCCAGCGTCCCGCCCTTGCGGAAGCCGAACTTGTCGTCGGGCATCCAGTAGAAGTCTTGCAGGCTGCGGTTCACGAACGGCTCGCGGCTCGTCTCGAGCCAGGGCCAGCGCTCCTTCGTCTTGCTGATGCGGAAGTGCGCGCGCGACTCGCCGAACGAGCTGAACATCAGGTTCTTGCCGAGCTGCCCGCTGTCGTTGCCCAGGCCGTTCGGGAACCGCGCCGACTTCGACATGAGCAGCAGGCGCGCGCTCTCGACCGCGGTGCACGAGACGATCACGAACTTCGCGGGCTGTTCCTGCTCGACGCCGTCGGGGTCGAGGTAGATGACGCTCTTGGCAAGGCCCTTCGCGTCGACCGTGATCTCCTTCGCCATGCACCTCGGGCGCAGGTCGAGCTTGCCGGTGGCGAGGGCGCGCGGGATCAGCGACGCGTTCGTCGACGCCTTCGCGCCGTGCTCGCAGCCGTAGCTGCCGCACAGCGTGCAGTACGTGCACGGAGCGCGGCCCTGGTGCTCCTTCGAGAGAATGCCGCGCGCCGTGGGCAGGCCGTGCCAGCCGAGCGACTTGCACACCTTGTCGATCTCTTGCGCGATCGGGTGCTCGTTCAGCGGCGGCAGCGGGTAGTTTTTCTTGCGCGGCTCCGACATCGGGTGCGGCACCGCGTTGCCCGAGACGCCGAGCTCGAGCTCGGCCTTCTCGTAGAACGGCTCGAGCTCGTCGTAGGTGATCGGCCAGTCGGCGACGTTCGCGCCCTTCACCGCGCCCAGCTCGGTGCGCAGCCGGAAGTCGATGGGCTTCAGGCGGTAGAAGTAGCCGCTCATGTGAACGGTGCCTCCGCCGACGCAGTTCGCCGTCCACCCTTCGTTCGAGTGCTTGAAGTTCGACCGGGCTCCCGAGCGCAGCAGGTGCGGCTCGTCCCACGGGAGCGGCATGAAGAAGTTGCGCCGCGAGTTCAAGATCTCGTCGTGCACGAACTCGTGCTGCTGGTAGTGCGGCCCCTTCTCGAGCACGACGACCTTGTGGCCCGCCTTCGTGAGCTCGAACGCCATCGGGGCGCCGCCCGCGCCGCTGCCGATGATGACGATGTCGACCGGCTCGAGCGCCACGTCAGCAGCCCTTCCCGCTGCCGCAGCGCAGGTGATCGAGCTGCTTCTTGCCCTCGTAGTCCGGAGCCACCTCGGCCGCCTCCCGCCCCACCAGGTCGAACCCCACCAGCTTCCACCCCACGCGGTTCTTGTTGCCGCCGTACGACGGGTCGCCGAGGAAGCCCTCCATCGTCAGCGACAGCAGCATGTCGTACCACTTGTACTCGCCCGTGTCGGACGGCGCGTCTTTGAACGCGATGGTGAGCACGTCGTCCTGCTGCTCGGGCGTCGCCGTCGCGAAGCCGGTCTTGTACATGCGCTCACACCGCCGATCGAGCGCGTTCAGGCCGTTCGCGAAGTCGATCTTCATCTTCTTCAGCTGCTGAGCCGTCAGCGCCCCGTCGATGTACTCGGGCACGTTGGCCTCGAGCGCGCCCGGGTCTTCGTCTTTCGGGAGCATGCGGTCGACCGCCGCCACCAGCACCGCCCACTGCTCGGCCGTGAAGCTCTTGTGCGTCGCGGTGGGAGCGCCGCCGACCTGCGGCCCCGGCTTCGGTGGGGGAGGGAGCGGATTCGGTGAAGGTTTCTTCTCGTCCTTGCACGCTGCTCCGAGGAGCACCACACCGCCTCCCATGAACGTCAGGTGGCGCACGAAGACGCGGCGAGAGAAGGCTTGTAGGGACGAAGTTCGGCGGCGCGGCATCGGAAGGGCCCATTCAAGCATGCGGTGATGCTGGCCGCGAAGAGGTGAGTGATGCACAATCTCCTTTCGCCCATGAGAACCCTCTTGCTGTTGGTGGTGGCGGCCAGTGCGTGTACGCCGTGTCCCTCGACGAACCCGGCCTGCAACACGGGCGTGGGCGGCGGCAGCGGCACCGGCGGAGGCGGCGGCAGCGGCGGCGCCGCCGACCCCTACGACCGGTACGTGCTCGACACCGCGGTCACCGACCGCTTCTACATGGCGCTCGTCACCGACCCCACGGCCGACCGCGTCGGCGTCGCCTACTTCACGGGCACCGGCGAGGTGCCGGTCATCTACAGCGACGCCGGCCTCGTCGTCGACGGCGGCACCACGCCGTTCTACGACGTGAAGTACGTCGAGTGGGAGAGCGGCATGGTCAAGCCGCCCCAGACCATCGACAGCGTGCAGCGCCTGATCGGCATCGCCCTCGACTTCCACCCGACCACCGGCGAGCCGGCGGTCGCGTACCTCGGCGGCGGCTCCGACAACCTCTTCTACTGGTTCAACTCGGACGCCGAGCTCCAGACGCGCACCGGCGGCTCGACGTGGAGCTCGAGCATCGGGGCGACCACCGGCAACCAGGTCACCTGCGGCAACGTCGTCTCTGACGCGTCGGGCGAGGTCGTGGGGCTCTACCCGGCGATCCGCTACGACTCCACCGGCACGATGACCTGGTGCTACCGCGACGTGCACAGCGGCCAGTTCCCGCAGCAAGACTGGGCGGGCTCCGACATCGAGTGCCTGCGCGGCACGCCCGGCAACTGGGCGCGCGAGTGCAGCAAGCCGGGCGGCAACGACAAAGACGCGCCGGGCGGTCACATGCAGATGGTCATGGTCAACGACGTGCCCTACGTCTTCTGGGACAAGGTCTTCGGAGGCGCCGACACCTCCGGTCAAGACGTGTTCTACATGAACCGCACGGGGGCGAACGCGTGGTCGATGCCGAGGCTCGTGCTCAACACCGGCAGCACCCAGCAGGGCGTCAGCCCGGCCTACGACCCGATGGTGGGCCTCGGCGTCGCGATCATCGACCTCTCGGACAACGTCTTGCGCTACCTGGGCAAAACGCTCGCCGCCGGCCAGTGGGACACCGCCGACCCCGTCTTCGGCGTCGGCACCGGCGGCTGGTACCCGTCGCTCGCGATGGACCCCGAGTTCCACGAGCCCGCCATCGCGTTCTACGTGTGCTCCGACCGGCAGTTCCAGAACGTGTCGCAGTGCAAGACCGACTTCGACGAGGTCAGGGTCGCGCAGCGGAACAGCACGAGCCTGCAGTGGAACACCGAGACCGTCGACACGAGCACCGTGATCGCCATCAAGCTCGGGTTCCTCCGCAACGGCCGCAAGGTCATCGCGTACCGCGAGCGCAACGGGCCCCTGAAGCTGGCGGTGCGCAAGGCCCCATGACGTCCCGGCTCCGCCACGCCCGCGGCTCGCGCTCCTGGTGGCTCGCGGTCGCGCTGCTGTGCGCCTCGTGCCTCGAGGACAACCAGCTCTCGGGCAGCATGAGCGAGGTGTTTCCGCTCGACGTCTCGCGCGTCGAGATCCACCGCAACCACGAGGCGATTCGCGTCACCTTCCTGCGCAACCGCAACATCTACCTCGACATCGTGGCCGCCGTGACCGTGACGCTGCGCGAGGGCCCCGACGGCGGCACGCTCATCGAGGCCGGCCCCGGCACCAAGCTCGACGTCGCCGGCGAGTACATTCCCGGCCACCCCAAGGTCGCGGTCGTGCACGCTCCCGGCGGCGAGCCCGTGCGCCTGTTGCCGCCCGTGCAGCGCGGCGACTTCGTCATCCACCAGGGCGGCGGCATCGATCAAGAGACCGTCGGCGACTTCAGCATGGCGTTCAAAGACACGGGCGGCGACATCGGCTTCGGCCGTACGTTGAACGGCCGGTTCCGTGCGACCGCCATTGACGCGGGGTTCGGTCCGCTGCCCTGATGGGGCGGCGAGATGTTCACGCATTGCCAACACTGCGGCGCGACGCTCGCGCTCGGCGCGATCGCCTGCTTCCGCTGCGGCCGCATGCTCGACGACGGGCGCGGCGGCACGACCGGAGGCGGCGAGCTCCCCACCGAGCTGCAGACGCTCGCGAAGGCCGGGCTGCTCGAGAACCAGTGGCGGCTCATTCGCCCCATCGGCCAGGGCAAGAGCGGCGTGGTGTGGGAGGCGCAGGACGTCGCGCTCGATCGCCGCGTCGCCGTGAAGGTGCTGCACGAGTCGCTCGTGGCGAGCCCCGCGCACGTGTCGCGCTTCGAGCGCGAGGCCCGCGTGCTCGCCGCGCTCGATCACCCGAACCTGACCCCGGTGCTCGGCTCGGGCCGCTTCGAGGGCCGCCCGTTCACCGTGATGCGGCTGCTCACCGGGCGCACGGTCGCCGAGCTGCTCCACGCGCGCGGCGGGAAACTGAGTCTCACCGAGGTTTCATTCTGCCTGGCGCCGGTCTGCGAAGCGCTCCAGACGCTGCACGATGCCCACGTGGTCCACCGAGACCTCAAACCCAGCAACGTGTTCATCGGCGACGACGGGCGCGTGACCCTCTTGGACCTCGGCCAGGCCTTCGAGGTGGGGAGCGATCTGACCCGCGCCGGCGACCTCATCGGCGCGCCGGGGTACCTCGCGCCCGAGCAGATCGCCGCGCAGAAGGTCGACGCGCGCACCGACGTCTACGCGCTCGGCTGCCTGATGCACGAGCTGTTCACCGGCGCTCCGCCGTTCACCGGCGAGCTCGCCGAGGTGCTGCGCGCGCACGCGACGGCGCCTCGCCCGCCGGCCGCCTCGATGCCCGACGGCGCCGGAGCGGTGGTGGTGAAGATGCTGAGCGTCGACCCGGCCGGGCGCCCGCCGCTGAGCGAGGTGCGCAGCCTGCTGCAGGCCTACGCGCCGCCGTCGATCGCGCTGCCGCCGGTCGCCGGAGTTCAGCTCCCCGACCGCGAGCGCTCACGCTCGACGCACCGCCAGGTCGAGCGCGAGAGAGACACCACCCCGAGCGACGCGGTGCCCGCGCAGACGCTCGTCGAAGACCCGACGCGCCCGCTCGCTCCGCTTTCGGTGCTCATCACCGGGGGCTCGGCGGCCGCGCGGCGCGAGGAGCCGACCGCGCCGGCGGCGCCCGTGTCGCCGCTCGCCGCCGAGGCGACCGTCGTTCACCCGAACCTGCTGCTCCGGGCGCGCCCCGAGGCCCGGCCGCTGTCCGGCGCGGTGAAGGCGGCGATGCTCCTCGCGGCGGCCGCGCTGCTCACCGCCGTCGCGGTGGGGCTCGCGCAGCCTGAGGCTCCGCTGCCCGAGCCGGTGCGGGTCGATCAGCCGCGGGTGCCGGTGAAGGTGGCGAAGGCCGAGCCGCCGCCGGTGCCGGCTCCGCCCGGGCCTCCGGCGGAGGCGGTGGTGAGCGCTCCGCCGGCGCCCCTGCCGCTGCTCGAGGAGCGGAAGGCGTTCGCGAACGCGGGGCCGCTGGTCGCGAGGGCGCCGAAGCTGGGCAAGAAGCCCGATCGCTCGAAGGTCGCGAACGGAGCGCTGCGCATCACGACGACGTGGGACGGAGACATCGTGCCGGCGCTGTGCCGCTTCGACGGCAAGCTCGCCGGCATGACGCCGGTGACGATCGAGGTGGTGCCGCCCGGCGATCACACCATTCTCATCGAGCTCGACGAGGGCACGCCCCGGGTGGTGCTGTTCCCGGTGCCGGCGAACGCGCGCCTGAAAGAGGGGATCCGGCTCGAGATCGAGCTCGACCCCGCGTGGGAGGCGACCGCCGACGTGGCGGCCAAGCGTCGTATTCCTCCCTCGATACCGAAGCCGGACGATCGACCCCGGAGACGACCGTGAGCTCTCGAAGGGGTCAGGCGCTGGTGCTCCTCGCGCTGACGCTGCTGCTCATCACCCTGATGGTGTGCATGACGCTCTCGTTCGGGTGGACGGCGGCGCGCCGCACCGACCTCAACAACGTCGCCGACGCCACCGCCCTGTCCGAGGCGGTCGCCACCGCGCGCACCTTCAACGGCAGCGCGATTCTGAACCGCGCGATGGTCGCGCACTACGTCGCGCAGGCGGGCATCTCGGCGCAGATGGTGTACGCGACGCGCGGCCAGCAGTACATGTTCCAGGCCGGGTACCAGATGCGCCTGTACGACTTCCGCGCGTCGAACGGGCCGATCGTCTCGTACGCGCAGATCGAAGCCATCGACAACCTGGGCCTCGGGGGGCACCTCATCGGCGGCTGCGTGACCGGCGAGTCGCGCGCCGCCAGCTACGAGCTGTGGCACCGCGCGTACTGGTTCTACCGGACGAACAGCGGGAGCATCTACTCGGGCGACAACACGAACTCGGCGTGCGATTCGTCGGGCAACTGCACCCAGACGCAGGGCTTCAACACCCCCGAGGGCGTCGCCCAGCTCGAGGAGGAGGCCGCGAAGCAGGCGCACGCGACCCACCAGGCGATCTGGGATCTCGCCGAGATGCAGCGCAACACGCTGCTGGAGCTCAAGGGCGCGATCGCCGACGACGGCTTCCTCCGCAGCATCGCGACCCGCGCGAACGTGCCGGCCGCGGCGCCCGGGACGCCGCTCGCGCGCAGCGAGCTCGCCGACGCGACCGGCTCGACCAGCGATCTGCAGCGCGTCGACGAGTCCGACCTCAGCCGCTACAAGTCGTGGCGCGACCCGATGGGGTCCGCGATCCTCGGGTCGCGGCCGAGGCGGACGCCGCTCTTCCTGCCGGCGGACATGGGCGAGCCGTCGATGCGCGAGAACTTCGCTCCGCTGTGGCGCAACGTGCTCGCGGTCGCGCAGGCGGGGCTCGCCGCGGCGAACCCGAACTTCAGCGTTCGCATGGAGGGCGGCGACACGTCGGGTGACACCACCGAGAACGCGCAGGTCGTCATGCCCTCGCAGCGCGAGGAGCCGCTCGACGGCGCGCTCGACACCGGCCTGCTGAAGATGAGCGGCCGTTTCCGCGAGGGCGTGATCGCGACGACCTACAACGACTGCCGCGGCAGCGGGCTGCGGCGCACCGCCTCGGGCTCGCGGGTGCAGGACCCGGTGAGCAACCTCGTGATGGAGCTGCCGCCGGTCGAAGATCTCATCGTCTCGTTCAAGGGCGGCGGAGGCCACCCCGACGGCATTCACATGCTGTTCGGCCGGCCCGCCGGCTGCCACGCGACGCACGAGCACTACGGCGCGACGGTCGACGGTGACCGCATTCACCGGCTGGGCGACGACGAGGGGCTCTACCCGCTCGAGGCGCTCGGCTTCGTGCTCCCCGACCAGGGCGTCGGCGCCCGAGGCGCGCGCGGCGCGTGGGGCCAGCCCAAGCTGCCCGTGCTGCTCACCCAGGCGCGCCCGGCCCTGTCGGACCCGTTCAACCTCACGGTGGGCCTGCGGCTCGACAGCTCGGGGCCTGGGGCGCGCTTCGACATGAAGCGGGCCATCGACATGTCGGTGACGTCGGCTGCGGGCATGGCCTACTACCACCGCCGCGGGCACCTCGGTGAGCCGCCGAACATGCTGAACCCGTTCTGGCGCGCGGCGCTCGTGCCGATGGAGATCGACGAGCGGTCGCAGCGCGACCCGACGCAGGCGAGTCAGGGCGCCACCCCGACGATGCGCCAGGCGCTCGGCGCCGTCGGCAGCGGCTACCGCGAGAGGGCCGACGCCCGGAATGCGTACGACCGCTTGAGCCCGCGCATCGACGGCATGGAACTCGCCCCGGAGCGGAACTGATGGCGCGGGTTCCTCGGCGCTTCGCGCGCGGGCAGGCCGCCGTCGAGCTCGCGCTCGGCCTCCTCGTGCTGGTGACGGTGCTGCTGTACGGCATCGCGTTCGCCGAGTGGGGCGTCGCCGTGCAGAAGGTGAAGGGCGCGGCGGCGTTCGCGATCAGCACGGCGCACGGCCAGCGCACGCACCTGTTCAGCAACGCGAACGTCGGCGCGGGCGACACGTTTCAGCCGTTCGACGCTCCCCGCGCGGGCAATCGCACCGCGCAGCGCTACCGCGACTTCGACCCGCTCACGCCGGGAGGCACGGGCCGGTGGACGCAGGCGATGGTGCAGGCGCGGAACTTCACGTCGCAGTGCCGCGCGACGAACGCCGTCTCGTTCCGGCTGCAGCGCGCGGGCAACAGCCACCGCGGCCCTTCGGGCGACCCGATGATGAACGCGGTGTTCAACTACCTCGACAACCGCTTCGAGCGGCGCGGCGGCGTGTCGTGCACGGCGCGGGCCGAGCTGGCGCTCATCAACGTCCCCTCGAGCTTCGCGGAGGACGGCAACGGCTTCTTCCAGGCGTCGCACGCGGTGCGCGGCGTCATCGCGCTGTGCGGCGCCGGCTTCCCGAACCCGAGCAGCGGCGCGTGCCCGGGCGATCTCGTCGCGCTGACCGGCGACTGGGCGATCGAAGGCGCGCTGAGCGGCCCGCAGGCCGAGCTCAACGAAGACGTGCCGAGCGCGACGGCGGCGGGCGTGAACCGGCCCTTCAAGGAGCTCGTGCGCGAGGTGTGGCAGCGCAACGGCAGAGACCAGGGCAACGCGAACGAGCGGATGATGCGGCTGCTCACCGGCATCACCGGGCCGGGGCAGACGAGCGGGCCGTTCGGCGACCCGTACATCGAGACCGACGACTTCCACATGTCGTACAGCGGAGATCGTCTGGGCCGGCGCCGCGTGAACATTCCCGCGCGCGAGCTGCGCGACGACGCGGACCTCTGGTACCAGACGAGCGGCGCGAACCTCGACAGCTCGTACCTGCGCTGGGACCGCCAGACCGGCGATCTCGGCGGGGTGCCCCCCTGCTACCTGGGCCTCAACGGATGCGAGTGATGCTCGCGGCCCTGCTGGCGTGCGCGGCTCCCGCGGCCGCCGCCGACCCGTTCGGCGACATTCCCGGCGCGGTCGAGGAGGTGCCGGTCGACGGCCCCGTCTACTCGGCCGGCGTCGAGGTGCGCGCGAGGGCGGTGCGCTCGACGGCGCGGCCGCTCGACGTGCTCGCCGCGATCTCGAAGAGCTTTCGCAAGGCGGGGCTGTTCATTCCTCCACCGAAGGAGCAGTTCGAGCTCGCCACGGCTCCGCAGCTGACCGGCTACGACGCGGCGGCCAGGCGCAGCTACACCGCCATCTTCAAGCCCGACGGCAAGGGCACGATCGTGATCCTCGGCAGCGCCGACTTGTCGAGCCGCGGCAAGCCGGCGGGTGAGCTGCCGCGCTTCCCCGGCGCGGTCGACGCGATCGAGTCGAACGACGAGGGCGGGCGCGTGCTCTCGTACCGCGTCACCGCGACCGCGGACGACGTGAGGAAGTTCTACGGCGAGGTGCTCGGCGCCTCGGGCTACACGTGGAGCGCGGAGTCGAAGCGCTGGGAGCACCTGGGGCGCGCGGTGTCCGTCACGATGCAGCGGCGCCCAGAAGGCTCGCTGGCGGTCGTCGTGATGGAGAAGCCGCTTTGACCCGGGCGCGGGAATCGGGCCAGGCCGCGGTGGAGTCGGCGCTCGTGCTGCCGCTCGTGGTGTTCCTCATTCTGGGCATCTTGCAGCTGTTCATGGTGCTGCAGGCGCGCGTGCTGGCGCAGTACGCGGTGGGGCGCGCCGTGCGCATGGGCGCGATGAACTTCGGCAGCTGCCGCGCGATGCAGCGCACCGCGATCACCATTCTGATGCCGGCGATCGACTCGGGCTTCGCGCAGTCTGCCGCCGGCGGGGCGCGCGGCGACGCCTTCAGCAACGACGTCATCGCGCGGCTCGGCAACCGCTACCAGCCGGGCATCGACGGCACGCGCAACGGCCCCATCGTGTGGATGTGGCGCATCTCGCCGCTGCTCGGCGACATCGACCCCGACGAGGAAGACGTGTGGAACCTGCCTCCGCCGCAGGGGCCGGAGCACGTGCTCGCCGTGCGCATGGTGTTCTGGGCGCCGCTCAAGATTCCGTTCGCGAACTGGGTGTTCGCGCGCATGGCGATGGCCCACTGGGGGCTGCGCGACTACGACGCGGTGAACCCGCTCGCGCCGACCCACGCCACGGCCGGGTGGACGCGCGACGGCCCGTACACGCCGACGGTCGGCGGCGAGATGGTCGCGCGCTACGCCGCAGGCCAGTTCGTGTTCCCGGTCGAGACCTCGGCGGCCCTGCGCATGATGTCGCCCGCGCGCTTCACCGTGCAGGACTGCCCGCAGTAGCCGCGGCGGCGTCGCGGGCGGACGCTGCGGGTCGTCACCTCACCTCGATGCCGTCCCAGCTCTCTTTCACGACCTCGACGTGCTCCCAGAGCGTCTTCATGTCCGTCACGTCGGCGGGGTCGAGGTCTTCCCACCCCGCCAGCGCGTCGAGCTTCGCGAGCGTGGCCTTCACGACGTACACGTCCTGCGTGACGCCCTTGGCGATCGAGAAGCGGTAGTGAACGTAGAGCTCCTCCAGGTGGCGCCCGCGCGCGGCCTTGAGCGTACAGAACATGCGCCCGGCGAGGTGGTGCTGGGCCTCGCGCTTGAGGCCGTCGAGGCTGTGCGCGTTGGTGAGCAGCTCCATCTTCTCGATGACCACGATGCCGTAGCCTCCCGAGGCGAGCTGCTTGCCCCTCGGGTTCGCGGTCCCGGGAAAGCAGGTCGTGGCGGCAGCGCCGATGGCGGCCGGGTCGGTGCGCGAGGTGGCGGCGGCGAGCGCCTGCGCTTCCTTGGTGCGCTCCTGCAGGTGGCTGTCGCAGCCCACGAGGAGCAGCAGCGCCAGCGCCCGGTTCATGATGCGTCGATTCATGCCTGGGGAGTACCCCGGCCGGCGCTGCGGAGCGCCTCGTGTTCCCCGCGAAGCGAAAGCCCGCGTGGTTCCCGAGGCTTCGGGCGCGCGCAGGCGAGGGCGTGCCGCGACGCCTCGGGTTAGCCTCTCGCGCTGCGATGCTCGACGACTCGGAGTTCCTGCGAAAGAAGCCGAAGCAGTCGCGCTCGCAGTCGGTGGTGACCGCCGTCATCGACGCGGCGGAGCAGCTGCTCGAGCGGACGGGAGACCCTGCTTCGCTGTCGCTTCAAGGCATCGCGCGGCGGGCGGGCGTGGGCATCGGCTCGCTGTACGACTACTTCGCGAACCGCGACGGCCTGCTGGGCGCGTGGCTGCTGCGCATGACGCGGCGCAACTTCGAGGCGCTGGAGCGCGAGGTGGCCGCGACGCGCGGGCGGCGCTTCGACGACGCGCTGCCCGAGCTGCTCGACGCCGTGCTGCGCACGTACCTCGAGCGGCCGGCCGTCACCCGGGCGGCGATTCACGGCATCGCGGTGGTCGGGTGGATCCGCCCCGTCGTGTCGGAGCGCGACCGGTTCGCGCACGTGCTCGCGGCGCGGCTGTGCGACGAGCACCCCGGCGTCGACGCCGCGAAGGCGAGGCTGACGGCCGAGGTGCTGTGTGATGCGGCGATGGGCGTGGTGATGGGCGAGCTCTGGCGCGCTCGCGACGAGCGCGGTCGCGCGGCGGTGCGCGACGAGCTGTTGCGGGTGGCGCGCCTGCAGATCCGCGAGCTGATCGCCGAAGCCGGGGCGCGCTGAGGCTCTGGGGCAGGCTCAGAGGTGCTTCAGGAAGCCCTGCACGAGGTCGACGAGCCCGTTCACCTGCAGGTCGAGCTCGCGCAGCGCCGGCGCCTCGAGCGTGAACGCGGCCTTCGTGCCGTGCTCGTAGAGGTAGCCCTTCACGGTGCCGGCGTTCTTCGACTCCATGACGCCGGGCTCGACGAGCGTGTAGCGCTGGGTCGTCTCGTCGAGCACCGGGTACTGCTTCGCGAACTCGCTCAGGGTGTCGTGCAGCAGCGCGTCGCTGCCCGCCGTGCGGATCGCGAAGAACCCGTTCTTGCCGGCCGCCGTCGTCGACGCCGACGCGTGCAGATCGAGCGCGAGCGCGTATGGCCCCTCGTCGAGCACCGGCATCAAGAGCTGCATCTCTTTCGGCACGCTGCCGTCGCGCACCACCTCGCGGTTCAGGTCGGTGCGGTCGTTGTCGTTGTGCCGCGTGCCGTCGCGGAAGCCCTCGGGGTTCACCAGCGGCACGACGGTGAATTCGTAGCCCGCGAACGCGGCCGGGTTCTTCGCGATCGCCTCGATGAGCTCGACGGCCGAGAGGGTGCCCGCGGGCTCGGAGCCGTGCACTCCGCCCGTCAGCAGCACGCGCTTGACGCGCTCTCCCGCCGGGGGCGGCGCGCCCTTCAGGTACGCCACCTGCACCGGCAGCCCGTCGATGTCGCCGAGCGTCTTCACCTCGACGCCGTCGAGCCGGTCGAGCTTCTCGAGCGCCTTCGTCACGGTGTCGGGGCGCTTCGGGACGACGTCGAACACGCTGCGCTGCGGCACCGCGTCGGGCTTCGCGGTGCCCGAGCTCAGCGCGACGCGCGGCTTCTGGCCGCCGGGCTCGAAGCCCCGCCGCTTCGGCGTCGCCACGCGCTTCGGCGCGACGGCAGCGTCAGCGCCTCGGGGCGAGGTGACGCTGCCGTGGCTCACGCGGCGGGGCACCGCGCCACCTTATCAGTTGATGATGCCGGTGCAGGCGCACGCGCCCATCGTGCCGCAGGCCGCGCCCGTCATCGAGTCGCTGCAGGTGAGCCCCGCGCAGCAGCCCGAGGCCGCGGTGCACGTCTGGCCCAGGCTCACGCAGCTCGCGTTCTGGCACGTACCCGACGTCGAGCCCGCCATGATGCACGACAGGCCCGTGCAGCAGTCGGAGCTCGCGGTGCAGACCTGGCCCAGCGGCTGGCAGGCGCTCGGAGTCACGCACATGCCGTTCGTGCACACGCGCGAGCAGCACTCGGCCGACGTCGTGCAAGCCGTCATGTTCGCCTTGCACGCCACGACGCCGCCGTCCGAGCCCGAGCCGCCGTCGCCGCCTCCGCCGCCGCCCTCGGTGAACGGAGTGCACACGCCCCCGTTGCAGAGGTTGCCGCCGCAGCACTCGCTCGCCGCCGCGCAGGTCGCGCCGGCGGGCTTGCAGGTCTGGCCCTGGCACCGCAGCACTCCGCCGTCGCCCGGCACGCAGGGCAGCCCGTTGCAGCACTGATCCTTGAACTGGCACGCGTCGCCCGCGGCGATGCAGCACGGGGCCTGGCCGGTGTACCCGGTGGGGCACATCCCCGAGCGGCCGCCGAAGCACCGGGGGATGCCCGAGCTGTCGAGCTTGCACACGTCCATCATGCCGTCGCAGCAGTTCTGCGAGGCGTTGATGCCGCCGCCGTCGGGGAGGATGCGCGCGCCGCAGATGTTGCCGACGGGGTTGCACGACTGGCCGTTGTCGCAGCGCCCGTCGCACATCACCGACATGTTCGGGTTCGAGCCGCCGCCGCAGCACTCCTGCGCGGTGTTGCACCAGGTGCCGGTGAGGCGGCAGCCGCCGGCGGGCAGACAGACCTTCGCGCCCGACCCGGGATCGAAGCAGATGCGCGAGCAGCAGTTGCTCCCGTTGCTGCACGGGTTCCCCTCCTGCACGCAGCCGCCGCCGCCGCCGCCGGTGACGAACTCGCAGCGGCCGGCCGCTCCGCCCGTCGCGGAGCACGCGTGCCCGCAGCACTCGGCGTCGGTGGTGCAGACGTCGCCGTTGGGCTGGCAGTAGTACGCCTTGGTGCAGACGCCGCCCTGGCAGTTCGACGAGCAGCAATCGCCCGCCGAGGTGCAGGCCTGGCCGAGGACCTTGCAGGTGCCGCCGGCGAGCGTGCCGCACACGCCGTTCGTGCACGTCTGGGTGCAGCACTCGGAGCCCGAGCCGCACGCCGCGCCGGTGTCCTTGCACGCCGTCGAGCCGCACGTGCCGCCCTGGCACGAGTTCAAGCAGCACTCGCTCGCCGCCGTGCAGGCCTCGCCCGCCGACTTGCAGAACGTGGTCGCGGTACAGACCGAGCCCATGCACTGCCCACAGCAGGGCGTCGAGCTGCTGCACGGCTCGCCCGCGGCGATGCACACGCCGCCGTCACCGCCGGGGCCGGCGTCGGCGCTGGGGCTGCCGCCGCACTGGCACGCCGTCATGGCGCATAGAAACACGGCGATTGTGAGCGTTCGCATACCGGCCTAGACCCCTTCGCGCACACCCCGGCCACCAGTGGCCAACGCAAGAGACCCGAGGTCATGGAAGACATGCAGGAGCTGCCCCGCATACTGAAGCGGGCGGCGTCAGGGGATGAGACGGCGTTCCGATGGCTCTACCGCAGCTACCGGAGAGGCGTGGTGCGTTTGTGTGCGGGGTTTGCAGTGCTCGATGCCGACGAGGTGGAAGACGTGGTGCAGGAGACTTTCGTCAGGGCGTTTCGCCGCGTGGCCCAGCTGAAGGAGACGTCGGCCTTCGAGCCGTGGCTCTACGCCATCGCGCGCAACCGCGCGATCACGGCGGTCGAGCGCAAGGCGAACGCGGCGAAGCTGAAGGGCGAGCTGCAGCGCGAAGACCCGGCGCCGTTCGAGCTCGTGCCCGAGTCGCTCAAGATCGAGGCCGCCTCAGAGGTCGTGCGCGAGGTGATCGCGTCGCTGCCCGACGGCGCCGAGAAAGAGACGGCGCGGCAGTTCTACATCGAGGGCAACCTGACCGCGCGCGAGATCGCCGAGAAGGAAGGCGTCGGCAAGAGCGCGGTGACGATGCGGCTCGAGCGGTTCCGGGCGCGCGTGAAGCGCGTGCTGTTGCGGAGACTGTTGGAGGCGCGATGGGCCACCTGACGAAAGAGACGTATGCGCGGCTGCTGGAGTCGCCGAAGAACGAGCCCGAGCTGTACGAGCACCTGAAGACGGGGTGCGACGTGTGCGAGGCCTTTCTCGCCGAGCAGCCCCACGCGCTGCTCGACGGCGTGACCGACGCGGCGCTGCTGTCGGGCGCGGTGGCGAAGGCCGGCGACGAGGGCCGCGCGGCGGCGACGTACGAGCGCATCCGCCCGGCGCCGTCTCGCCGGTGGGTGCTCGCGCTCGCCGCGATGGTGCTGGTGGTGCTGGGCGCGGCGCTGCTGCTGCGCCCGAGAGACGACACGCAGGGCCTCAAGGGCGGGCCGCACGTCACGCTCGAGCTGCAGGCGCTGGTGAAGGGCACCGACGACTCGCTCACGCGCGTCGACCCGGGGAAGGCGGTCGCGCCCGCGGGCACGCTGCTCTTCCGCTACCACGCGTCGGACAGCGTCGAGGCCACGCTCGTGATCGTGCGCGACGGCAAGCGCCAGGAGATCGGCACCGTCGCGCTCGAGAGCGGCACGCACGACCTGAGCAGCGAGGGCTCGCTCCTGGGGCTCCCGCTCTTCGGCGAGCACGGCCGGGTGCTCGTCCGGCTGGAAGCGGTAGACTCGGCCGCCGAGGTCGAGGTGAACGTCGGTCCGTAAGACACACGTGAGGTATTTCCGCACAGTCGCGCTGTGGCTTCTGGCCGCGGGCTGCGCGACCCCTTCGCTCGAGAAGGGCGGCCTGGTGAAGCTGAAGCTCGAGCAGAGCTCGCTCGACGAGGCCTATCGGCCGCGCCGCTTCGCGCTGCTCATCGGCATCGAGCGCACGGCGGACGAGACGTTCCGCCCGCTGCGCTACTCGGTGAAGGACGCGAGCGACCTCGCCGCCGCGCTGAAAGACCCCGCCGTCGGCCGCTTCGACGACGTGCAGGTCGTCACCTCGGCCGTGGCCACCACGCGCGCGGGCCTGCTGGAGGCCGTCGCGCAGCTCGCGCGCAAGGCGAACCGCGCCGACGACATCGTCGTCGTGTACGTGTCGGCGCACGGCACGCTGGCGCGCGACGAGCGCGGCGTGCTGCGGCGCTACCTCGTCACGAGCGACGCGAACGTCGAGAAGGCCTCGCAGACGGCCCTCTCGATGGATCAGCTCGAGGGCGGCTTCAAGGAGCTCGCCTCGCGGCGCCGGCTGCTCGTGCTGGCGACGTGTCACTCGGGCAGCGGCAAGTCGCTCCTGCCGCGCGAGGTCGAGGCCGAGCTCAAGACGTTGAAGGCGGGCTTCTACGCGCCGCCGCTCGAGGAGGCGAGCCGGGCGTCGGTGGTGCTCTCGGCGAGCGACTGGGGCGAGACCGCGCGCGAAGACGAGCAGCTCGAGAACGACATCTACACGCACTTCCTGATCGAGGGCCTCGCGAGCGGCGACCGCAACGGCGACGGGGCGGTGACGGCGACCGAGGCGCATGACTGGGCGCGGCGGCGCACGTACGCGTTCACGAAGGGGCGGCAGCGCCCGTCGGCCGAGATTCTGGAGGTGGGCGCCGACCCCATCGTGCTCTCGGGCGCGGTGCGGCGCTTCGGCAACCCCGAGCTGTTCAGCTACAGCCAGCGGCTCGACGGCTTTACGCTCACGGTCGACGGCGAGACGAAGACCGAGCTGCCGGGCGGGGCGGCGGTGGCGCCCGGCAAGCGGCGGGTGGAGCTGACGAAGGGTGGGGCCCCGCTGTTCGACGAGCAGATCGTGGTCGGCGAGGGCGACCGCATCGAGCTCGACGCGCTGCTCCGGCGCACCGAGCCGCGGCGCAGCGTGACGCTGACCGGCGGCGCGTTCGGGTTCGCCGATGCGGCGAGCCGCGCGGCGCTGCTGCCCGCGGTGGCGACGGCGGGGCTCGCGTTCCGGTACGAGCGGCTGTTCGACGCTCCGCTCGCGGTGCAGCTGGGGCTCGCGGGGAGCTTCGGGTCGCACACGCTGATCGAGAACGCGCCCTTCCGCTACCAGCTGATCACGGGGAGTGTGGGGCTCGACTACCTGTGGCAGCGCGGGTGGGTGCAGGTGTTCGCGGGACCCGAGGTGGCCGCGCTGTGGCTCAACAGGTCTTTTGCGTTGGAGAGCTACGTGGGCGCCCAGAACGTCGTCACGGTCATGCCGGGGTTGTCGATGGGGCTCGCGTTCCTCTTCCTCGAGCACTTCGAGCTGTCGGCGCGCGCGCGCGTGATGCTCGGCGTGATGTCGGTCGACGGGCAGAGCAGGGCGCTCGGCTTCTTCTCGGCGTTCGCCGGAGCGGGGTACCGGTTCTGAGAGCGCTCGTGGCCATGGCGTCGTCGTTGTCCGTGACGCTCTGCGCGTGCGGCGGGCTCGACAACCGGCCGCTGACGACCGGAGCGATCGGCGGCACCGCGATGGGCTGCGACGCGGAGGGCGTCGTCGGGGTCGTGGGCGACGCGTCGGTGCGGGTGACGCTCGGCGCGCCGTGCACGTTCAAGCTCGAGGGGCTCGAGCCGGGCACGTACCAGCTGTACGTCGCTCCGACGGCGCGGAAGGTGACGCTGGTGTCGGCGACGGTCGAGGCGACGAAGCTCGCGAACGTCGGCGAGATCGAGGGCAAGCCGGGAGCGTTCGCGCGGGTGCGCATCTCGGCGCCGGGCAGCCCGGAGCTCGAAGGTGAGATCCGCGTGCCGGATCTGCCCATCAGCACGACCGCCGTCGGCCGCTCGGGGCAGGCGCGCGTCGGGCCGTTCCCCGAAGGGTGCTACCGCCTCGAGGTGTCGATGAAGGGGCTCGGCAACAAGACGGCGACGAGCTGCCTCACCGAGGGCCTCGAGCAGGACCTCGAAGTGCTGTACTGAGCGCCTCGATCGACGGCTGATCAGCGAGACGAGGAAGCACCGGCGGGGCCGGTCTGGCCCGCGGCGACGCGCTCGCGCACGCGGCCGAGCACGTTCTGGAAGTGCTCGAGCGGCTCGGGCCTCGTCACCATGCCCATGTGATCGACGCCGAAGCCGATGACCTCGGCGGCGCGGCGCTGCATCGTGAGGTCGAGCTCGCTGTCGAGCGCGACGGTGCCGTCGTCGCCGACGTCGGAGCCCTGGCCGTAGCTGAAGAACATGTAGTGCGGCACCGAGGGGATCGCGGTGGCGATCGTCTGCTTCTGGAAGTCGCTGCCCTCTTTCATGTCGTACCAGACGGGCACGGTCATCGGAGAGATGGTGGTGCCGCTCTCGGCCATGCCGTGCCCCGTCCACGGGGTCGAGAAGGTGACGAGGGCGGCGACGTTGAACTTGTGATCGCGGTCTTGCAGCTGGACGACGGCGTCGCGGGCGACGAGGCCGCCGACGCACTGCGAGACGATGACGACGTCTTTGAAGTCGTGCAGCACGCGGTACTCGTCGAGCAGGCTCTTGAGCGACTGCGCGGCGATGTTCATGCGCATGCCCGACGCGTACCAGAACAGCCAGATCTGGTAGCGGTTCTTGTCCATGCCGTCCATCACGGCCTGCATGTCTTCGGGCGTGCCGCCGATGCCGGGCACGAAGAGCACGGGGAGCTTGTTCGGGTCGTAGGGCTCCATGAGGAAGAGCCGGTCGACGGGGTTCTCTTTGCGGAACTCGCCGGGCGCCCAGTGGCCCTTGCGGCCCATGCGCTCGCGCAGGCGAACGTCTTTGATGGTGATGAGCTCGTCGTGCTTCGGGGCCCACTCGAACGCGGGCTTCCCGGTGTCGCCGCCGAGCGTGAGGTCGATCGAGGCGTGGAGCTTGCCCTCCTGCAGGAGGAGCTGCCGCGGGTACGTCGCGCGCGGCTCGCCGTCGTCGATGCGCAGGTTCGAGTTGAGGTCGCCGAACGCGAAGACCGAGTAGCGGCCCTCGTTCGCGTAGAAGTGGTAGCGGCCGGGCCGGTACATCACCTGCGACAGCTCGACGAACGGCTTCTCGCCGTCTTCGCGCACGAGCAGCACGATGATGGGGCGCCCGTTCTCGAGCGGGAGGTCGCCGTCCGAGATGATGCCCTCGAACTCCGCGAGGGCTCCGAGCTTTGCGTTCTGCTTGCGGACCTCGAAACCGACACAGCCGGTGAGGGCAAGCACGGCCAGAAGGGTTTTCAGAAGGAGGCCGGTCTTCACGAGGTAGCGGGGAGTCACTGGGCGGGGTGGCCTTCTAGCGTAGAAGACCTGAGAATGGCAGGGGTGATGAGGCTGGCTGCGGCGGTGCTGCTGGTGGGGTGTATCGAGCCTCCTCCCGAGAATCCTTCAACGGACTACACCGGTCCGCACGTCATTGTGCAGAAGTACAGCGTTGCGGGGCAGGAGCCTCCTCCGAATGTGACGCTCTTGCTCGATCGATCGGGCGGCTGGGCGCAGCGGGCGCACGAGGTGGTCGCCGCGCTGGAGCGGGTGGTCGCGGAACGCCACACCGCGTACCGCTTCGGGCTCGCGATCACGCCCTGGGGGGCGGCGTGCTGGGCAGACGCTCCGGTCGTGGCCCCGGGTGGGGACGGCCTGGTCGACACCTTGCGGACGTTCGGGCCGATGCCGTCGCCGCTGGCCGGGGCGCCGCTGGCGGCCGCGCTCGCGGCGATGCCGGCGCAAGACACGCGCCGCGCGGATCGCGTCGTGCTGTTCTCGGCGAACGACGGCGACGGGTGTCAGGGCGATCTGCCGGCAGCGGTGGTCGCGCTGCGGGTGCGGGGCTACCAGACGGCGGTGGTCAACCTCGGAGGCTCGTACCTCCAGAAGCTGGAAGATGCGGCGAGCGAGGGCAGAGTCCCGGCTTCGTGCTGGGCGCACTCCGACTGCACGTACCTGGCCTGCGACTTCGAGACGTCTCAGTGCGTCCAGTCGTCGCGCTTCGCGCCCGACACTGCGTCGCTGGAGCGCGTGCTGGACGAGCTCTTTCCGCCGCCGAAGGAGGGCGAGTGCACCTATCCCCTGCAGGCGATGCCGACGAGCCCGAGCCGGCTCGTCGTGCTGCTGGATGGCGAGAAGCTGAAGTTTCCGTTCGACTGGGAGCTGGTGCCTGCCGGCGTGCAGATCTTCGGTGAGGCGTGCGATCGTCTGAAGCAGTCGACGTTCGAGCAGCGGGTCGAGCTGGAGCTCCACGTGGATACGAGGCCATGAGATACGCGCTGCGGGTCGTGCTGCGGGCGGCTCCCGAGCGTGGCCGGGGTCTTGCTGCTACTCGAAGAAGAGGAGCCAGCCATGCAAACCCTGCGCGTGCGGGACGTGATGAGCCACCCCGTCGAGACCATCGAAGCCTCGGAGAGCTTCAGCCTCGAGAGGGTTGTCAGGCGGTTCCGCCGCGTGCACCACCTGCCGGTGGTCGACGCGCGGCGCCGCGTGGTTGGCATGCTGACGCCGGCCGATCTGCTGCACCGCGCGCTGGGCGGGGAGGCGCGGCAGGTGGGCGAGCTGATGAGCGCTCCGGCGGCCACGGTCACCGGGTTCACGCCGCTCGAGACGGCGGCACGGCAGATGACCGACGAGCGGGTGCGTGCCCTGGTGGTGGTCGACGAGCCTGGCGGCGAACCGGCGGGCATCATCACGAGCAGCGATCTGCTGCGCGCGCTCGCCAGCGCAGCGATCGGCCCCGGCCCCGTCGAGGACCTGCCGATCGACGAGCTCATGACGCCGGACCCCGTTGCGCTGAGCCCGAGCGCGACCGTCGCCGACGCCGTGCGGCTGATGGCAGAGACGCGCGCCCGGCACCTGCCGGTGGTGGAGGGTGGCGGCAAGCTCGTCGGAATCGTGTCCGATCGCGATCTCGATCGCCCGCAGGAGGTTTCGATCGCCGAGGTGATGACGCAGGCTCCGACCGCGCTCGCTTCCGGGACCCGCGTGCGCGCGGCCTTCACGGCGTTCGCCGACGAGCGGCTGAGCGCCGTGCCGGTGGTCGACGAGCGCGGCCGGCTGGTGGGCATTCTCTCGTACGTCGACGTCCTCGCGGGGCTGAAGCACGGCGGCAGGTAGGGCGGTGGGGCCGTCGAGGGCGGCCCCCATCGGCGCGAGACCGTGATAGTCGTCCGCGGCGCAAAGTGACCGCACTGCTCCTCGCGCTGCTGTTGTCACAAGAGCTCCCCGAGGGACTCGTCCCGCCCAGGGCCGACTGCCCGGGCCCGCCCGAGTACCCGCCCAACGAGAAGGTCACGGGCATCGGCGGCCGCGTCGTCCTCAACGTCTCGATCGACGACCAGGGCCAGGTGACGAAGCTCGAGGTCTTCCAGTCGCTGGCGCCGGCCTTCGACGCCGCCGCGCTGGAGTCGGCCCGCAAGTGCACCTTCACGCCCGCGACGATGAACGGCAAGCCGCTGCCGTCGATCGTGCAGCTCTCGGCCGACTTCGCTCCGCCGCTGCAGCCGTGGACCCTCGAAGGCGACGTCGTGGGCGAGCTCGGCGAGCCGCTCGCGGGCGCCCAGGTCGTGTTCGGCGGCAAGACCACGCTCACCGACGGCACCGGCCACTTCAGCCTCACGTTCGACGGCGTGCCGCCGGGTGACAGCTGGGTGCAGGTCTCGATGAAGGGCAGGGCCGACAAGGCCTTCCCCGAGGTGTTCCGCTCGGGCCTCACCACGCGCGTGCGGTACCTGCTCCCGAACGAGAAGGTGTACGAGACGCGCGTCGAGGGCAGCCGCCTGCTGCCGGCGATTCCGGAGCCCGACAAGACTCCGCAGGTGAGCAAGTTCGTGGTGACGAAGGCCGACCTCGATCGCGCGGTCGGCGCCTACGAAGACGTCACGCGCGTGGTGCAGCAGGCGCCGGGCGTCGCGGCAGACCCCGACATTCTCGGCACGCTGTTCGTGCGCGGCGGCGGGCCCGACGAGGTCATCTTCTACCTCGACGGAGTTCCGCTCTCGAACCCGTACCACCTCGGCGGCTACCTCAGCATCTTCAACCCGCAGATGCTGGACAACGCCGAGTTCTACACCGGCGGCATTCCGGCGCGGTTCGAGCCCACGATGTCGGGCGCGCTCGAGATCCACTACGCGACCGGCGAGACGAAGAAGCCGCACCTGCTCGCGGACCTCTCGATGCAGACGGCGATGCTGCGCGCCGACGTGCCGCTGGGCATCGACGGGCTGTCGGCGGTCGTGTCGTTCCGGCGCAGCTACTTCGAGGCGTACTTCGCGGCGCTGCGCGCGCTGAAGATCGTCGGCTCGAACTTCTTCGCGCCCGAGATCACCGAGGTGCTGGGGCGCGTGAACTTCCGCCGCGGCCGCCATCACACGATGGCGACGTACATGTACGTGCAAGACGGCATCAACCTGTCGGTGAGCCCCGGCGAGCAGGTGTTCTTCAACTTCGCGGGCGACCTGAAGCTCGCGAACCGCATGCACCTCGGGTCGATTCAGCACACGATCGATCTCGGCGGCGACAGCAACCTGAGGTTCCAGGTCTCGTTCACGCACGATCGCAGCGCGAGCTCGGCGGCCGAGATTCTGCCCGGCGAGAAGCAGGGCAGCCGCGTGTTCGGCCAGACGGCGTGGCGCGGCGATCTCGTCGCGCGCGCCGACGGCGTCATCGCGAGCGAGCTCAACCGCATTCAGGCAGGCGTGCAGTACGCGCACCGCGAGCTGCAGGTGCTGCAGGCGCAGCTCACGGACACGCGCGGGCAGGGCGCGTGGGCGCAGCTTCCGTCGGTGGCGACGTACGACGCGCCGATCGAGATCAACCCGTTCATCGGGCGCGATCTGATCTCGGTCTACGCCGAAGACACGCACCGCCCGTCGAAGACGCTCACGCTCGAGGCGGGCGGCCGCGGCCAGTTCGAGCTGCGCACCGGGCAGTTCAGCGGGTCGGCGCGGGTGGCGGGCGCGTGGACGAGCCCGATCAAGTCGGTCGTGAAGCTGTCGGCGGGCATGGCGATGCAGCCGGTGGCCTCGCCGCTGCTGCTCGACGCGAAGTACGGGAACCCGGCGCTGACGCCCGAGCGCAGCTCGCAGATCGTGCTCGGGCTCGAGCAGCCGCTGCCGATCGAGGCGCTGGTGCGGCTCGAGATCTGGGCGAAGTACCTCGACAACCTGGTGGTGAACCCGGACACGTACCAGGGCGTGCTCGATCGCGAGGCGCGCGGCCAGCCGGTGTTCGTGAACCAGGGCACGGGCTGGGCGCGGGGCGCCGACCTGCTGGTGATGGGGCGCACCCGGCACTTCTATTACGGGCTCTCGGTGGGCCTGCTGTCGTCGGAGCGCACGAACCCGCTCGCGAGCGGCCGCCGCACGTACCCGGTGCCGTGGGACCAGCAGTTCACGTCGGCGGCGAGCCTGTCGTGGTCGCCGAACGATCACTGGATGTTCAGCGGGCGCTTCAGCCTGCGCAGCGGGCGGCCGTACACGCCGGTGAAGCAGTTCCGGCTGGTTGGGTCGGGCACCGACGACGCGCGGTTCATTCCCGACTTCGCTCCGACGAACAGCGAGCGGTACCCGTGGTTCTACGAGCTGTCGGTGCGCGGCGAGTACCGCTTCAACTTCGGGCCCGTGAAGATGGCGTTCTATCTCGAGGTGATGAACGTCACGAACGCGCAGAACGCCTTCGCGTACATCTACGGAGTCGGTGACACCGGGCCGAAGCCCAGCGACCCGGCGGCGCCCCTGGTCATCCCCGAGCGGGGCGTCGTCAATCACCTGCCGATCCGGCCGTTTCTCGGCATCCGCGCGGAGTACTGAGCCAGCGAAGCCCACTGTCTGGGATCTCTCGTCACACCTGGCCGGCGTCTACGAGGGCAGCGGCACCGGCAGATGGACCTCGCGGACGCGTGTCTCGTGGCAATGACCGAACGATGGCGACGTCGTGGCGCCTCCGTAAGCGGTCGACGTTCGGTCGCTGCTTGGCGTCCGCGCGGAATGCTGAGGGCCCCCCTCAGATCATTCGATTGGATCGATTCGGCGGCGAGGCGCACCTTGCGGCCATGAACGAACGACTCGACTTCCTGGTGCGCGTGGTTCCGATCGGCATCGGAGCCACGCTGGTGATGGACGCGTGGGGCGTGCTCTTGCGCAGGCTCGGCGTGCCGACGCTCGACCTCGCGCTGCTCGGCCGCTGGGTCGGGCACCTCGCGCACGGCCAGTGGAGCCACGCCAGCATCGCGCGCGCCGCTCCGGTTCGCGGCGAGCTCGCGCTCGGCTGGTCGGCGCACTACCTCATCGGGCTCACGTTCGCGGCGCTGCTGCTCGCGACGTTCGGGCTCGAGTGGGCGAAGGCTCCGACGCTGCTGCCGGCGCTGTTCATCGGGGCGGTCACGGTGCTGGCGCCCTGGTTGGTGCTGCAGCCCGCAATCGGCGCCGGGGTTGCGTCGCTGAAGACCGCGACGCCCGGGTTCAACGCTCTGAAGAGCCTCGCCACCCACGTCGTCTTCGGCTTCGGTCTCTACCTCTCGGCGCTGGTGACGCGATGAGCAACCGCAAGGCGTGGTGGCTGGTGGGTGTTCTGCTCGTTCTGTCGGTGATGCCGGTGATCGGCGGCGCGGTGCGCATGCACCAGGTGGCGGCCGGGAGCGTCACGGCCGAGAACGCGCGCTTCCTCGCGGCTCCGGCTCCGATCGTGATCCACGTCCCGGCGGCGCTGCTCTACGCGGTGCTCGGCGCGCTGCAGTTCGTGCCGAAGCTGCGGCGCTCGCCCTGGCACCGGCGCGCGGGGCGCGTGCTCGCGGCGCTCGGCGCCGCCGCTGCTTTGAGCGGCATCTGGATGACGCTGGCGTACCCGCGCGTGGCGCCCGACGGCGATGCGGTGTGGCTGATGCGGCTGTTCTTCGGCGCCGCCATGCTGGTGAGCCTCGTGCTGGGCGTGGCGGCGATCTTGCGGCGCGACGTTCCCGGGCACGAGGCGTGGATGACGCGCGCCTACGCGATCGGCATGGGCGCGGGCACGCAGGCGCTGACGCACCTGCCGTTCTTCATCGTGATCGGGCAAGAGCTCGACGTGACGAGCCGCGCGATCGCGATGGGCGCCGGCTGGGTCTTCAACGTGCTGGTGGCCGAGTGGGCGCTTCAGCGCAAGGCGGCGGCGGCGGCGGTGAGCAGGGGTTCGCCGGCGCGGGCCTTCAGGTACGCGAACACCACGCTGACCGGCTCGGGGCACTCGTAGAGCAGCTCGACCTCGCCGCGCTGCTTCGCGTCTCGGGCGACGTCGTCGTGGAGCAGGCCGACTCCGACGCCGGCGGCGATGAGCGTGCGCGTGAGATCTCCGCGGTCGACGCTCACGATGCGCTGGGGCTCGAAGCCGTGCGCGGCGAAGAGCCGCTTCGCCGTGTCGGCGCAGCACGAGCTGACGGTCGGGTAGATCCACGTCTGCGACTCGAGCGCCTTCCAGTCGAGCGGCCCGTGGCCGGCCGGAGCGGCGACGTGAATCGTGAACCGGCCGAGCTCGATCGCCGTGACGTCGGCGGCCGGCGGGCTGCCGAGGTTGCAGAAGCCGGCGTCGAGCGTGCCGGCCCTCAGGCGCTCCAGAATCTCGAGCGTGGTGCCGTGCTCGAGCCCGACGTCGACCTCGGGCCACCGCTCGGCGAACGCCGTGACGAGGCGGCCGACGGCGGCGTGGTTCGAGTTGCTGCCGGCCGCGAGGCGGAGGCGCCCGCTGAGCTTGCCCTTGATCCGGGCGGCCTCGTCGACGAGCGCCTGGTGGGCGGCGAGGGCGCGCTCGGCCTTCTCGAGCAGGCGCTCGCCGTCGCGCGTGAGGGTCATGCCCTTGGGCGTGCGGTCGAACAGCGTGAGGCCGAGGGCGTCTTCGAGCGCCTTGATGTGGGCGCTGACGGCCGGCTGGCTGAGGTGCACGCGCTCGGCGGCGCGGGTGATGGTGCCTTCCTTCGCGACGGCGGCGAAGGTCTTGAGCTGGTGAATGTCCACGTTTCCTGAGCCTTCTTACGCCAACGGGATTAGGGGGTGGGCCGTGACCGAGCTCGTGACCGATGTTCCCTCGCGCCTCGACCGGCTGCCCTGGCTGCGCTGGCACACGATGATCGTCATCGCGCTGGGCGTGACGTGGATCCTCGACGGCCTCGAGGTCACCATCGTGGGCGCGATCGGCAGCGCGCTCGAGAACCCCGCCGCGCTGGGGCTCACCACCGAGCAGGTCGGCCTCTCGGCGAGCGCGTACATCGCAGGCGCGATCTCGGGCGCGCTGTACTTCGGGCACCTCACCGACCGCCTCGGCCGGAAGCGCCTCTTCCTGCTCACGCTGCTGCTCTACGTGATCGCGACCATCGGCACGGGCTTCTCGCTCGGCCCGCTGTCGTTCGCGGCCTTCCGCTTCTTCACCGGCACGGCGATCGGCGGCGAGTACGCGGCGATCAACTCGGCGATCGACGAGCTCTTGCCCGCGCGCGTGCGCGGCGCCGCCGCGCTCGGCATCAACGGGAGCTACTGGGTCGGTACCGCGATGGGCGCGCTCGCGAGCACGGTGCTGCTCGACCCCGACCTGTTCCCGCCGTGGCTGGGCTGGCGGCTCGCGTTCTTCGGCGGCGCGGTGCTCGCCATCGCCGTGGTGCTGGTGCGCAGGCACGTGCCCGAGAGCCCGCGCTGGCTGATGCTGCACGGGAAGAACGACGAGGCCGTGCGCGAGGTCGAGAAGGTCGAGGCGCAGGCGGCGCAGCGCGGCATCGCGCTCGAGCCGGTGACGCGGCCGCTGCGCATCGTGGTGGGGGAGCACATCTCGCTGCTCACCGTCGCGCGCACCGTGTTCGGGCAGTACCGCTCGCGCGCGGTGCTGGGCCTGTCGCTGATGCTGGCGCAGGCGTTCTTCTACAACGCGATCTTCTTCACCTACGCGCTGGTGCTGACGAAGTTCTTCGCCGTGCCGCCCGAGAGCGTCGGCTACTACGTGCTGCCGTTCGCGGCGGGGAACTTCCTGGGGCCCCTGCTCCTGGGGCGGCTGTTCGATCACGCGGGCCGCAAGGTGATGATCGTGTCGACGTACGCGGCTTCGGGCGTGCTGCTGCTCGTCACCGGCGTGCTGTTCCAGCAGGGGCTGCTCACGGCGTGGACCCAGACGCTCGCGTGGTGCCTGGTGTTCTTCTTCGGCTCGGCGGCGGCGAGCTCGGCGTACCTGACGGTGAGCGAGCTGTTCCCGCTCGAGATTCGCGCGCTCGCGATCGCGCTGTTCTACGCGATCGGCACCGGGGCGGGCGGGGTGGCGGCGCCGGCGCTGTTCGGGGCGCTGATCGGCACGGGCGATCGATCGAACGTGTTCATCGGCTACGTGCTCGGCGCCGTCTTGATGCTCGGGGCGGCGGGGATCGCGGCGCGGCTCGGCGTGAACGCCGAGAGGAAGTCGCTCGAAGAGCTCGCGGCGCCGCTCAGCGCGCGCGGGTGAGGTTGTGTGGGCCCGGCCCGCGGGCGCATGCTCTCGCCCATGCGCCGACTTCGTGCTGCTGCGACTCCGATCGCGTTCTACGTGGGGCTGGCCGTGTTCTGTGCCGCGCTGGGGCAGCTCGCGCAGTGGCCCGAGGTGCAGGCTCGGGCGATGGCGCTGGACTTCGAGCCGCTCGGGCCCCGCCGGCACGGCGCAGGCGCCGTCGAGCTCCAGCTGATGATCAGCGCGCTGGTGGCGCTCGCGGGGGTGCTGGCGGTGGCGCTCCGCCGCCGCGCGCTCGGGCTCGTCGGGCTCGTGGCCGGCAGCGTCGCCGGAGCCGTCTCGTTGTTCGTCGCGTCGCGCACGATCGAGCATCACCCGCGCGGCTGCCTCGTCGGCCCCCTCTACACTCCGGAGCTCTTCCGGCTCGGCGGGCTCTTCGCCGGCGTCGTCGCGATGCTCGGGGTGCTCGCGTGGGTGTTCATCCACCGGGCCGACCGGCGCGCGGTGTCGCCCGCGACGCTCGGAGCTGCCGCGATCTCGATGGTGATGGTGCTGCTCGCGGCGCTGTCGCTCACCCTGCAGTCGAGCTGGCCGACGGTGCTGCTCGTGCCGGCGCTCGCGGGCGGCGTCGCGCTGTCGAGGTCGGCGCCGCTCTACGTGAGCCGGCTCGTGTCGGCGCTGGTGGTGGCGGCGGGCCTGCTCGCCGTGCTTCCCGCCATCGCCGTGATTCACGACGCGCGCATCGCGAGCCACTCGGCGGTCTACGAAAAGCCGGGGCTGCACCCTCGCGCCACGCGGACCTGCGAGCGCCCGCCGCACGGCTTGACGGTCTACCTGTGGGCCGACGAGGTCGACATCCGCCACCGGCGGATGAGCCTGCGCGACCCCGAGGCCGCGCGGCGATTTCTGCTGGGGAGCCTGGTCGAGCTCCCCGCGATCAACCTCGCCGTCAGCCCGGAGGCGACCCTCGAGCACGTGGCGACGGTGCTGCGCGCGCACCGGCAGCTCGGCGGGGGGCCCGTGTCGTTCGTCTCGTGGCCGGAGCGCGAGGCGCTGTGGTCGATTCCCGCCGTTCACGTGCACCCGTGCGCTGTTCCGCTCGAGGTCGGCGACGACGGCGCGCCGATCGAGAGCTTCGGCGACTGGGCGTCGTTGCTGCGCCGGGCCGACGAAGGACCGCCGCTGCGCATCTCGCTGAATTGACAACCGCACGCTCCGTTGCACGACGACGGCGGACGGCGATGCGGCGGTTCACTCCGCGTGCGGTGCCGAGGCCACACGTTTGGACACTTGTGCAGCCTTCAGCGGGGGACCCTTCGCTCCCGGACAACAACTGTAGTCCGCGTCCGGAGGTCTCCTCATCGAAGGCTGCACACTCGTCCAAAGCTGTGGGGCCGTCTCCCCATTCGCGCGCGACGACCGGCCGCCGTCTTTCGTCAGCGTGGGGTCGTCGCTCAGCGCGACTGCAGCTTGATGGTCAGCGCGATCAGCCGGCCGTGAAACCCTTCGAGCTCGTGCCGGTACGCGATGTCGACGCCGCTGCCCTCGAGGAAGAAGCCCAGGCCCGCACTCACGTACTTCTGCCCCGAGATGTCGTCCCACACGAAGCCGGCGCGAATCGGCACGACGTCGCCGGCGATCCACTCCACGCCGACGGCCCAGGCGAACCGCGGCGACGGAGCGTTGAAGTCCATGCGCCACTCGAACGACGGCGTCAGCGACGCGAACGACGCCGACGTCGACAGCGCGAAGTACCGGTTCACGAGCGGGCTCGCGACGCCGATGAGGTTGTGACCCGAGAAGCCGATCAGCCAGCGATCGAACAGCCGCACCGCGGCGCCGGCCCCCATCGTCACCGAGTTCGTGCGGTAGGGCCCGTCGATGAGCTGGTACCGCGCCGAGATGCCGAGGTGCAGCCAGTCGGCGATGGGGTAGGCCATCGCGGTCGTGTTGAGGTGCGCGGTGCTGCGCCCGTACGGGCTGTCGAACGTCACCAGCGTGTACGACTGGCCGTACGCGAGATCGTTCGTGGCGCTGTCGATGATCGAGATGCCGCCGAAGCCGTAGCCGTTCGGAATGTCCCACGCGCCGCCGAGCTCGAGCTGGTACCTGCGGAACATCGACATCATCGCGGGGTTCCCCGACACGGTCTCGGTGCCGAAGCCCATGCCCCGGTACGCGCCGCCCATCGCGAAGTTGCGCGCCTGCATGCCGGCGTCGTTGAGCGCGTTCGGCACCGGGAGCGCGGCGTCCTTCGGCACCCCGGCCTGCGCCTGGGCCATCATGAACGCGACGAGCAGGTACCCCTTCACCATTCGGGACGGTTTTACGACGGCATGGCGAGGCCAGCGAGTTTCGATTAAGCGCCAGAGGCGCATGGCTGACCAACCGTTGAGGAAGGTGGTCGTTCCCGCTGCCGGGCTGGGCACTCGCTTTCTGCCCGCGACCAAGGCGATCCCCAAAGAGATGCTGCCGATCGTCGACAAGCCCACGCTTCAGTACATCGTCGAGGAGGCGGTGGCCGCGGGCGTCGTGGACCTCATTCTCATCAACGGCCGCGGTAAGGGCGCGATCGAAGACCACTTCGACGTCGGCTTCGAGCTCGAGACCACGCTGTCGGAGCGCAAGAAGACCGCCGACGTCGAGCTGCTCAAGAGCATCTCGAAGATGGTGAACCTCGCGAGCGTGCGCCAGAAGCACCCGCTGGGGCTCGGCCACGCGGTGCTGTGCGCCAAGAGCCTCGTGGGCGACGAGCCGTTCGGCGTGATGCTCGGAGACGACATGATCGACTCCGAGGTGCCGGGCATCCTGCAGCTGTGGCGCGCGTACCAGAAGCACCAGAAGGGCGTCATCGCGCTGATGGAGGTGCCGGCCTCTGAGACCCACCTCTACGGCATCGCGGCCGGCGAGATGCTCGACGACCGAACGATGCGCATCACGAAGATCGTCGAGAAGCCGAAGACCGACCCGCCGTCGCGCATGGCGGTGATCGGCCGCTACGTGCTGCCGCCGAAGGTGTTCGAGTACCTCGAGAAGACGGGGCGCGGCGTCGGCGGCGAGATCCAGCTCACCGACGCGCTCGCGAAGCTCGTCGAGAACGAGGGGCTCATCGGCTACAAGTTCGAGGGCACGCGCTACGACGCCGGCGACAAGGTCGGCTACCTGACCGCGAACATCGCCTACGCGCTGAAGCGCCCCGAGCTGCGCGAAGGGCTGATGCGGTACCTGCGCGAGGTGGTGAAGTGAGGCACGCCGCAGTCGCGCTGCTCCTGGCGTACGTGATGCCGCCGTACTCGGTCATTCGCCGCATGGCGAACGAGCGCGACGAGCTGCAGCTCACCGCGCTGAAGGTCGACGGCACCGTCACGGTTCCCACGGCGGCCGCCGCCGACTACGCGAACGCGCTGGGCGTCACGACGGGGCCCGGTGAGCTCGTGCTCAACGGAGCGATCTCGATGCGGCTCCCCGCGCGCTGCCGCCTCGAGCTCGGCTCGCTCGACAGCACGAAGACGGTCGCGGCGGTGTCGTCGAACGGGAAGAAGCGCACCGAGGGAGCCGAGATCGCGGCGCTGCAGGTCGCGGTCGATCAGATCTGCGCGGCGCTCGCGCTCCACGGCGCCGGCGACGGCGACTCGCGCGCGGCGGTCGAGCGCCACCTCGCGACGCTCAAGGTCGATACGAAGCAGAGCTCGCTCGCGCGCTGGGACGGCACGCTGGCGTACGTGGTCGGCAACCCGGCTCCGGGCTCGCCGCAGCTGTGGGTCTACAAGAACGACAAGTTCAACCCGGCGCGGCTGCGCTTCGCGGACGAGAAGGGCGTCGCGTGGGACGTGAAGTTCAAGGACTACGCGTCGCAGGCCTCCGACGTCTTCCCGCGCGTGGTCGAGGTGTGGAAGGGCGACGCGCTGCAGCTGCGCTTCACGACGCTCGGCACCGACCCGAAGCCGAAGCTCGACGACAAGTTGTTCTGAGCCACGGCGGCCGGCCCGGACATTTTGACAGTCGGCACTCACTCCAAGCTCCCGACTCCCGACTCCCGACTCCCCTGGCATGCCCGCTGCTACGGGCCGGCACATGCCTGTTGCGCTGGTGGTGCTGCTGCTGAGCGGTGCGAACCCGAAAGAGAGCTGCGAGCAGCTGCGCAAGAACGGCCGCTACTCGGCGTTCTTCGAGCGCGTGGAGCTCGAGAAGCTCGTGCAGACGGTGAGCGACGCGACCTGCAAGACGTTCATCCTCGGTGAGAACGTGCGCGGCAAGATCTCGATGGTCGGCCCCGAGAACGGGCACACGACGCTCGACGCCGACCAGTTCTACGCGGCGTTCCTCGCGGCGCTCGACGCCAACGCTCTGACGGTCGTGCCGAGCGGCCGCTTCATGCGCATCACCGAGAAGCAGCGCGCGAAGGGGTCGCCGATTCCCGTCGTCATCGAAGAGACCGACAAGTTCCCCGCGCGCGACGAGATGGTGACGCGCGTCTTCAAGGCGAAGCACGTCGAGCTCGAGCCGCTGCGCGCGCTGCTCGGCCAGTTCTTGAGCTCGGGGGCCGACGCGATTCCGTTTCCGCCCGACACGCTGATCGTGAACGAGCTCGGCTCGAACCTCGCGCGGCTCGAGCGCATCGCGGCCGCCGTCGACGTCGAGCGCGAGCCGGGCGAGGAGCTGCGCATCGTGAACGTGCGCTACGCCGAGGCCGGCACGGTGGGGGAAGAGGTGTCGCGGGTGCTCGCTCCGAAAGCGCCGAAGCCCGGCGAGACGATCTCGGTGACCGCCGACGAGCGCAGCAACCGGCTCGTGATCGTGGCGAGCCCCGCCCTGATGAAGCGCGCGCTCGAGCTCGTCGCGCAGCTCGACGTCGAGCTGCCCGGCGACGGCAAGGCGCACGTCTACCGGCTCGCGAACGCCGAGGCGAAGGAGCTCGCCGGGAACCTGACCGAGGTGGTCGCCGCCTCGCGCGCGGGGCAGAAGCCGCCGGCGCAGGGCGCGAGCGAGATCAAGATCAGCGCGAACGAATCGCTCAACGCGCTCATCATCGTGGCGAGCAACGCCGAGTACCGGAACCTCGTCGAGCTCATCCGCCAGCTCGATGTTCCGCGCCGCCAGGTGTTCATCGAGACGGTCGTGATGGAGGTGTTCGTCGAGCGCAACGACGAGCTCGGCGTCTCGGGCCACGTGGTGGCGGCGCCCGACGGAGTGCCGATCGTCGTCGGCTCGCAGCCCGCGGGCGCGACGCCTTCGGCCTCGCTGAAGGGGCTCGCGGCGGCGTCGGGCCTGCTGTTCGGCATGCAGGGGCCCGAGGTCGCGGCGCTGTCGCAGGCGCTCGGGTTCACGATCGGCCAGTACGGCCTCGCGCTCACCGCGAACGCGCGCACCGCCGACGCGAACATCATGTCGACCCCGCACATCCTCACCACCGACAACAAGGAGGCCGAGATCAGCGTCGGCGAGCGAATCCCCTTTCAGCAGGGGCTGAACCCGGCGCTCGCCCAGCAGCTCTCGGCGCAGGCGGGCGCGCAGGCGACGACGCTGGCCACGTTCGCGGGCAGCGTGACGCGCGAGCGCGTGGAGCTGAAGCTGATCGTGAAGCCGCACATCGGGGAGGGCGACAACGTGCGCCTCGACATCAACCAGACCGCCGAGGAGGTCTCGGGGTCGAACAGCCTCGGGCCGATCACGTCGACGCGGGCGCAGAAGACGACGATCGTGGCGCGGGACTCCGAGACCATCGTCCTCGGCGGAATGATGAAGGACCGCGTCATCGAGGGCGTGTCGAAGACGCCCTTCCTCGGCGACCTGCCGGTGCTCGGCCGGCTCTTCCGTCACGAGACGAAGACGAAGATCAAGGTGAACCTGCTCGTGTTCCTCACCCCGCACGTGATCCGCACGCCGGCGGATCTGCAGGCGCTGATGCGCAAGAAGACCGACGAGCGGCGGAAGCTGCTCCAGGTGACGTACGGCGTCGATGATCCGCGCGACCCGATCGACTACTCGCGCCGGCCCGGCCCGCTGATGGCGATGATGCGGGCGCTGAGGCGCGAAGAGGCGCGGCCGGAGAACGGCGGGCCTGGAGCGCCGGGCGAGACGGTGATCGAGCCGCGCGGCGAGGGGCAGCTCCCCGGAGCGCCGGCCGACCTCAAGGCGAGCAGCCGACACGCACCTGGGCCGCCTTGAACACCGGCAGCGGCTGCCCGCTCGTCACGGTCACGCGCCCGATCGCCGCGACCGGCCGGTCGGTGCCCTCGGCCTTCAGCGACGCCGAGAGGAGCAGCGTGCTCTGCCCGCTGCGCGTCTTCGGCGCCTGCACGTTCTCGACGCGCACCGCGAAGCAGCCCGCTCCGGCCGCCGGCGTGAGGGTGTACCGGTATGCGCGCTCGGGCTTCGCCGGGTCCTTCTTCCACGGGTCGGTGTGCTGCCGAACCTCGTCGCCGTTCGGAGTGCCGTCGACGTCGAAGTCGGTGAGGTGGTCGCTCAGCTCGGGCCGCGTGGCGTGCTGGAACTCGACCGCGTCGGGCAGCCCGTCGTCGTCGCTGTCGGCCCGCCCGGTGTTGCTCGACAGCACCTTCTCGTCGCAGTCGGTCAGCCCGTCGCAGTCGGAGTCCTTGTCGCCCGCCGTGCAGCCCTCCATCAGCCGCGCGAAGCGCGAGGGGTCTCTCTCTCTGCCGAGCTCGACCCAGCGCTCGACGCCGTCGCCGAAGCCGTCGCCGTCGCTGTCGCGCGCGTCCGGGTTCGTGCCGAGCATCGCTTCGAGCGCGTCGGTGAGGCCGTCGCCGTCGGAGTCGGCCTCGCCCGTGCTCGGCGCCGCCGAGAGGTTCGAGACGACGATGGTGCCCATCGAGAACGCGGGCTGCAGCCGCTCGGCGACGAAGCCGAAGTCGACCGGCGCGCCGGCGCGGAACTCGCGGAACTCCCCGCCGCCGAGCGCCGCCATGCGCTTCAGCCGGTCGGCGTTGATGCCGATGACGGTCTGTGGACACGCGTCCGGCGGCGGCACCGGGAGCCGGCAGCTCACCGCACCGGCCGGGAGAGACTCGTTGCAGGTGGTCGCCGGCAGAACCGGTACGAACACGAGCGCGGTGTGAACGCGGACGTCACCGCCGAGGTCTCTGAGCGCGCGGATGCGCGCGACGCTGTCGCCGCACAGGAGCTGATCGTCCTGGTTGGAGGTGGGCGCGCCGTCGCTCACGAAGACGACCGCGTAGCTCGCCGGGGTGCGGCCGGCGGCGTTGTCGACCGCGATGTCGCGCGCGATGGCCGCGTAGACGTTCGAGAGCGCGTTGACGAAGTCGGTCGAGGTGCCGACGCCCGGGGGCGGCACGAAGGTGAGGATGCGGTCTGCGATCGCGGCGCGCTCGGCCGCCGAGATCTCGGAGGCGCGCACGAACTGCTGAAGGAACGGCGAGACGAGCCACGCGCTCAGCGAGTCCGTGAAGAGCATGACGGCGACCGAGGTCTCGACGTCTTGCGGCAGGCGGTCGATCAGCTCGGTCACCGCGCGGGCGCGCGTGCCGTTCGGGTCGGTCACGCTCAGCGACTGTGACGCGTCGAGCGCGATGAGGACCTTCAGCGGCCGCACCCCTCCGGAGGGAAGGCTGCACAGCTCGCCCTCCAGCACGTCGGTGCGCTGCTCTTCTCCTGGCGGCGGCCGCTCGGTGGCGGGGTCGAAGCACGACACGAGCAACGCCGCGGCGACGAGCAATGAGCGGTGCATGGCGGAGGGCTGTGCTTCCCGCCGCGCCAACCTTCACGAAAAGCGACGCGCACACCGGGGTACATCGGCGCTGTCAAGCAGCGAGCGTCAGACCCCTGAGCTACAAGGCCAGACCTCCCCGATGTCCCTTCTCGACGCGAGCCCGTACGCCTCGGTAGCGGTCGGCCGTCCGCTGCGCGGCGAGTTCACGTACCTCGTGCCGTCGAGCCTGCGCGGCAAGCTCAAGCCGGGTCAGCGCGTGCGCGTGCCGTTCGGCCGCGCCACCGCGCTCGCGTTCTTCCTCTCCGACGCCGCGGCGCCGAACGCCGACGTCGCCGCGCGCCTGAAGCCGATCGACTGCGCGCTCGAGCCCGAGCCGGTGCTGACGCCCGACGTCGTCGAGCTCGTGCGCTTCGCGGCCCGCCACTACCGCTACCCGCTGGGCGAAGCGCTGAAGAGCGCGCTGCCTCCGCAGCTCGCGCGGCCCGACGAAGAGCGAGAAGCGAAGGCCGACGTCGAGTGGTGGGCGCACGTGCTGGGCCTGCCCGACCCCGACGCGCTGCCGAAGAGCGCGCACGCGCAGCGCGCCACGCTGCAGTACCTGCTCGCCGTCGGCCGCACCGCGACCGTCGACGAGGTCGCGCACGCGATCCCCGGCGCGCGCGAGACGCTGAAGAAGCTCGCCGAGAAGGAGCTCGTCCGCCTCGAGTCGCGGCCCCGCGGCCTGCGCCTCGCCGACGGCCTCGAAGACCGCCGCGAGCACGTGCTCACCGAAGAGCAGCAGGGTGCGCTGGCGACGCTGGGCGCAGCGCTCGACAAGAAGGCCTTCGCTCCGTACCTGCTTCACGGCGTCACCGGCAGCGGCAAGACCGAGGTCTACCTGCAGCTGGTCGAGCGGGCGCTCGAGCAGGACAAGGGCGCGCTGGTGCTCGTGCCCGAGATCGCGCTGACCCCGCAGCTCGTGGGCCGCTTCAAGAGCCGCTTCGGCACGCGCGTCGCGGTGCTGCACTCGGCGCTCAAAGACTCGGAGCGCTACCGCAACTTCCAGGCGCTGCGCCGCGGTGACCAGCGGATCGCGGTGGGAGTGCGCAGCGCGATCTTCGCTCCGGTCGAGAACCTCGGCGTCATCGTCGTCGACGAGGAGCACGACCCGTCGTTCAAGCAGGAAGAGAAGCTGCGTTACCACGCGCGCGATCTCGCCGTCGTGCGCGGCCGGCAGGCCGGCTGCCTCGTCGTGCTGGGCTCGGCGACGCCGTCGCTCGAGACGATCGAGAACGTGAACCGCGGCCGCTACAGCCTCGTGCAGCTCACGCGCCGCATCGACGACCGGCCGATGCCGAACGTCGGCCTCGTCGACCTGCGCATCGAGCGGCCGCGCAAGAGAGACGAGCCGCGCACCGCCGAGCCGCCGATTCTGTCGGCGCCGCTGCGCGAGGCGATGGAAGACGTGCTCGCGCGCGGGCAGCAGGTGATCCTCTTTCTCAACCGGCGCGGCTTCGACACGTTCTTCGTCTGTGAGGTCTGCGGCCAGAGCCTGAAGTGCAAGGACTGCGACGTCTGCCTCACGCACCACCACGGCAGCCGCCGCCTGCTGTGCCACTACTGCAACCGCCACGAGTTCGTGCCCGACAGCTGCCCGCAGTGCACCGGCCCGCTCCTGCGGCTCGGCATGGGCACCGAGAAGGTCGAGGCCGAGGTGGCCGCGGCGTTCCCGGCCGCGCGCGTCGGCCGGCTCGATCGCGACGCCGTGTCCTCGGCCGAGGGGCTCACCGAGCTGCTCGCGTCGTTCGCGCGGCGCGAGATCGACGTGCTCGTCGGCACCCAGATGGTCGCGAAGGGTCACGACTTCCCCGGCGTCACGCTCGTGTGCGTGGTGATGGCCGACACCGCGCTCGCGCTGCCCGACTTCCGAGCCGCCGAGCGCACCTTTCACCTGCTCACCCAGGTCGGCGGCCGCGCCGGCCGCGGCGTCGATCCCGGGCGCGTGCTCGTGCAGACCTACAACCCGCAGGCCGAGCCGGTCGCGCGCGTGGTGCAGCACGACTTCGACGGGTTCTCGAAGGAGGAGCTGCGGCGGCGCCGGCTGCTCGCCTGGCCGCCCTACTCGCGGCTCGCGGCGGTGCGCGTCGAGGGCCCGCACCCCGAAGACACCGCCCGCGTGGCGCGCGCGCTGGGCAAGGCGATGGCCGAGCGGCTGCCTCCGCCGGCGCACGGGGTGAGGTTGCTCGGGCCGGCGCCTGCGCCGATCTCGAAGATCAAGGGGAAGACGCGCTGGCAGCTGCTGCTCAAGGGGCCGACGCACGCCGCGCTCGAGAGCCCGCTCCTGGCCGCCGAAGAGCTGCTCAAAGATCTGCCGCCCACCGTGCGCGTCACCTTGGATGTCGATCCCGGTGCCATGCTGTAGTCGGCGGCCGTGGCGCTCGTATGGGAGCTCGGACCCAAGCTCGGCTCCGGCGGAATGGCCGACGTCTACCTCGCCATCGTGCGCGAGCGCTCGGGCACGCGGCTGCTCGCGTTGAAGCGGCTGAGGCCCGGCAGCTTCACTCCGGGCATGGTCGCCCAGCTCAAGCGCGAGGCCGAGATCGGCGCGCTGCTGAAGCACCCCAACGTCGTTCAGCTCGAGGCCTCGGGCGAAGACGAGCTCGGCCCCTGGCTCGCGATGGAGTACGTCGCCGGCTGCTCTGCCCGCCGCGTCTTGCGGGCGCACCTCGAGCTCGGGCGGACGCTGCCTCCGGGCGTCGCGGCGGCGATCGCGTGCGACGCCGCGAAGGGCCTCGCGTACGTGCACAGCGTTCACGACCCCGATCGCGGGCTGCACGATCTCGTGCACCGCGACATCTCGAGCGACAACATCCTCGTCGACCTCGACGGCAAGGCGAAGCTCGCCGACTTCGGCGTCGCGCGCATCGCCGGCGCCGTGGGCCTGACGCGCGCCGGCCACTTCAAGGGCAAGCTCGGCTACGCGGCCCCCGAGCTCGTCGAGGGCGCTCCGCCGACGCACAAGAGCGACTACTTCGCGATGGCCGCGACGGTGTACGAGCTGTTCACCGGCCGGTACGCGTTCGTCGGCAAGAACGAGGTCGAGACGCTGAACAACCTGGTGAACCGGCCCCCGCCGCTCTTGACGGACGCTCCGAAGGACGTCGCCGAGTGGGTGGCGCAGGCGTTCGAGCGCAGCCCGAAGCACCGGCCGGACTCGCTGACCGGGCTGGTGCTGGCGCTCGGGCGCAGCGCGTCGCCGCCCGCCGAGGTCGCGCGCGTGATGCACGACGTCGGGGTCGACGCCGGCGTGCACCGGGCCGACGCCATCACGACGCAGCTCTCGAAGGGCCCCGGCCGCCGCCGCTGGTGGCTGGGGGCGATTCCCGCGGCGGTCGCGGCGAGCGGCGCGTTCGCGCTGTTGCGGCCGGCGGAAGAGGCTCCGCCTCGGGCGCCCGCTCCGGTCATCGTGCCTCCCGCGCCTGCAGAACCCTCGCCTGCGCCGCTGCCGCCTGCGCCGCTGCCGCCTGCGCCGGTGCCGCCCGAGCCGGTGCCGCCTGAGCCCCTCACCCCTGCGAGGGCAGAGGGGGCGCGCGTTCGAGCCTCGCCTCGCGGCCGCACCGCCGTCGTGAAGTTCGACATCAAGCCCTGGGCCGACATCTGGCACGACGGCCGGAAGCTCGGCATCGCCCCGATGGAGCGGAAGGTGCCCATCGGGCGCCAGACCTTCGAGGTGCGCAACCCCGAGCTCGGCGCCGCCGTCATCACCACCATCGACGTCACCGAAGAGGGGCCGAACGTGCTCACCATGGACCTTCATGAGCAGCCCTGAAAGTGGCAATGCCGCCCGCCTGTAGCAACATGTGGCGGTCACCCCATGGCGGCCCCGGTACTCCTCGTTCACGACGATCTCGCGGACATCGCCGCGCTCAAGCGCATGCTTGCGCGCGAGGGCTACGAGGTCGTGCTCGCGACGTCGGCGGCCGACGCCGTCATCGCGTTCGGGCACCACCTGCCGGGCCTCATCCTCCTCGCGCCCTCGGTCGAGTCGAACCGCGGGCACGTCGTGCTCGAGGAGCTGCAGCAACACCCCGACGGGAAGCTCGCGAAGGTGCTGCTGCTCGGAGAATCGGTGCCGGGGTTCGGTTACCCGGTCGCTCCGATGCCGCCGGACGACGCGCTCGCGAAGCAGATCAACGAGCTCATCAACCCCACCGGCGACGACTGGACGCTGCACGAGCACGAGAAGACGGTTCCGGTCGGCGGCGAAGAGGAGCCCGCTCCTACCGAGGAGCTCGCCGCGCCGCCTGCGCCAGACGCGACCGCGGGCTGGCGCACGACGACGGTGGAGGTCAGCGCGCCGCCGCCGGCAGATCCGACGCCGCCCGATGCGCCCGCGCCCGGGCTCGAGGCGCCGCCGCCCGCGCCGAGGGTCACGCCGCCGTCTCCCGATCTCGAAGGCGCGCTGTTCGGAGACCTGGAGCAGCAGGTCGGCCAGGAGGTCGAGGCCGAGGCGATGGCGTCGGTGCAGTCGGCGCTCGACACGATTCCGTCGGACCCCGAGCTCGAGCGGCTCGAGAGCGAGGTCCGCGCCGAGGCCCGCCGGCGGCGCAAGCAGCGCGAGGCCGCGAAGCCTCCGCCGCCGCCTGCGATCGAGCCGGTCGCCGAGCAGAGCGCGAAGTTCGAGCTGAAAGAAGAAGAGCCGCCGGCCGAGCCCAAGCCCGAGAGCGAGCGGCTGAACCTCGACGAGATCGAGCGCCGCCGCGAAGACGCTCAAGCGCGCGAGAAGCAGCTCGAGGCGAAGGTCGCCGAGCTCGAGGCCGCCGAAGGGCGCGCCCGCGCCTCGAGCATGGCGCATCAGGCCGCGGCCCACGACGTGCTCGAGCAGGCCGAGAAGGCGCTGAAGGCTGCCCGCGCCGAGACCGATCTCACCGAGCGCACGCAGCGCGGCGAGATCGAGCGCCTGACCCGCGAGGCCGAGCACGCCGACGCGCTCGTGCGCAAGGAGCGCGAGCTGCGCGCCGCCGCCGAGGAGGCGCTCGAAGAGAAGAACGCCGAGCTCGACCAGCTCAAGCGCGCGGCGTTCGACATGCAGGCGCGGCTGAAGGAGCTCGACGACGCGCGCGTGAAGGCGCAAGGAGCGCACGAAGAGACGCGCACTGAGCTCGCGGTCTTGTCCGAGGAGCACCAGCAGCTCACCGCGAAGCTCGACGAAGAGACGCGGCGCTCGCGCGAGCGCTCGGAGGCCGCCGCCGAGCTCGAGATGAAGGTGCTCGAGGTCCAGGAGTCGCGCGATCAGGCGGCCGAGGTCGCGAAGGCCACCAGCGAGCAGCTGCTGAAGGAGCTGGAGCACGAGCGCGGCCAGCGCGCGACGATCGAGTCGCACCAGACCGAGCTGCTCCACGACATCGAGAAGCTGCAGCTCGAGCTCAAAGACCTGCGCGCGCAGCTGGAGGCCGAGCGCGAGGCGGCGTCGGAGCAGCTCAAGGCGCAGCGCGAGGAGCTCGAGAGGGTGCGCGCGGAGCAGGCGCAGGAGCGGCAGCGCGCGGTGCTCGCCGAGAGCGCGGCGCAGAAGGCCGAGGCGCACGTGAAGGAGCTGGAGGACCGCGCGATTCTGCCGCTCGCTCCGGCGGGGAAGCCGGCGCTCGGCGTGCCGCGCACCGGCACGGTGTCGTTGGGCGAGCTGGCGCGCCTGGTCGCGAACCTGGTGCTCGGCGGCGCCGAGGTGCGGGTCGAGCTCGGAGTCTCGGGCGGCACGCGCAACCTCTGGCTCAAGCGCGGCCAGCTCGTGGCGGCCGAGTCGTCGCTCCCCTACGAGACGCTGTCCGACCGGGCGCGGCGCGACGGGCTCATCGACGGCAAGCAGGAGGCCGAGCTGTCGAGCGTGCGCGGCGCGTCGGCGCACGAGCTGCTCGCGGTGATGAAGCAGCGCGGGCTGATTCGGGAGGCCGAGGTGCCGGGGCTGGTGCAGCGCTACACCGAGGCGGTCGCGCTCGACGCGTTCACCGAGAGCCGCTGCACGTACCGGCTGCACGACGAGCAGCCGGGCTCCGAGGTGCTGGCGGCGGCTTCGACGCGGGCGGTGCTGCCGATGGTGGCCGAGGCGCTGCGCCGGGTGCTGCCGCCCGAGACCCAGCTCGAGGCGCTCGGCGGCAGCGAGGCGGTGCCGCTGGCGACCGAGACGGACCTCGACGTCCGCTCGCTCGGCTTCACCGACCGCGAGCGGCGCATGCTCAGCTACGTCGACGGCGAGGCGACCATCGAGGACATCGTGCTCGCCGCGGGCCTGAGGCCCGACAAGGCGTACAAGACGCTGAGTGTCGCGAAGCACCTCGGGCTGCTCGAGATGCGGGCGCCGGCGGCGAAGCGGCCGCAGCCGTCGGCGGAGCTCGACGTGCAGCGCCTCGACGCCAAGTACGAGCAGGTGCAGGAGGCCGACTACTTCACCATTCTCGGGCTGGGGCGGAACGCGGGGACCGAGGAGGTGCAGCGGGCGTTCGAGCGGCTCTCGGAAGAGTTCGATCCCATTCGGTTTTCCGGCCATCCGGACGCCTCGCTGCAGCAACGGGCGGCGGTGGTGTCGCGGCTCCTCGAGGAGGCGGCCCGGGCCCTGGAGGACGACGGCCGGCGGGCCGAGTATGCCCGGCATCTGCTCGATTGAGCACCTTGCTCCGAACGGTAACGCTGTTTAATCATGTAGGTATGGCGCGTGAAATCCTCGTCTGGCCCCACCCGACCTTGAAGAAGAAGGCCGAGAAGGTCGCGGTCGTCGACGACTCCATCCGGGCGCTCATCAAGGACCTGTACGAGTCGATGTACGAGGCCGACGGCGTGGGCCTCGCGGCGCCGCAGATCGGCGAGCTCAAGCGGGTCATCGTGCTCGACACGCGCCCGCGCCAGCCCGAGTCGCGGCCCATCGCGATGGTGAACCCCGAGATCGTCTCGCTCGAGGGCAAGACCACGTACACCGAGGGCTGCCTGTCGGTGCCGGGCGAGGCCGAAGACGTCGACCGCGCCGCGTTCGCGACCGTGAAGTACCTCGACGAGCAGGGCGTCGAGCAGACGCTGCGCTGCGACGGGCTGCTCGCGATCGCGGTTCAGCACGAGACCGACCACCTCGACGGCACGATGTTCGTCGATCACATCTCGGTGCTGAAGCGCGAGCTCATCCGCAAGCGGATGAAGAAGCTCAAGAGCGACCGCGCCGCCGCGGCGGCCGAGGAAGTCGAGCAGAGCGCTTCGGCGCTGTGATTGCTGGCCGGCCGCCGGCCCGTGACCGGGTCTGTCGCCCGCTGCGACGCTTGCGCTTCGCCGCTGTCCGCCGGCCGACGGGCTTCCTGGCTTTGACGCCGCGCTTGGGGCAGAGCTCGGCGACGACGCAGCGGTGACACTCGGGCCCCTGGGCGTGGCAGACGCGCCGGCCGTGCCACACGAGCAGCTGGTGGCCCTGGAACCACTTCTCTTCCGGCAGCAGCGCGCGCAGGTCGAGCTCGATGTCGTCGGGCTTGTCGTGCTTCGTGAAGCCGAGCCGGTACGAGAGGCGCATCACGTGGGTGTCGACGGGAAACGCGCGATCGCCGCCGATGTGCATCGAGACGACGCCGGCGGTCTTGTTGCCGACGCCGGGCAGGGCGGCGAGCGCGGCGCGCGAGAGCGGCACGGCGCCGTCGTGGTTCGCGATGAGCTCCTTGCCGAGGGCGACCAGGTTCCTGGCCTTGTTGCGGAACAGGCCGAGCGTCTTGATGTGGGCCTCGACCTCCTGCGGCGTCGCGCGCGCGTAGTCAGCGGGCCCGGGAAACGCCTGATGTAGGGCGGGCGTCACCATGTTCACGCGGCGATCGGTGCTCTGGGCCGAGAGGATGACGGACACGAGGAGCTGCCAGGGGCTGCCGTGGTCGAGCTCGATCTTGGCGTCGGGCATGGCGGCGTCGAGCTTCTCGATGACGGCGAGCGCGCGGGCGGAGCGTTCGTTCTTTGTCTCACGCACGCGCGGCACGGTAACATCGCGGCCACGTGCGCCCGGTCCTGATTTCGCTCCTCGTCTGCGCGTCGTGCACGGCTCCGCAGAAGATGTCGTGGCAGGAGGCGATGCGCTCGGGAGCTCCGGCGCCGGCGCCGAAGCCGCGCCTGAAGTCGGACCCGAAGTTCGAAGCCGAGCTGAAGGCGTTCATCGAGCAGGCGCAGGCGGCGCGGCGGTCGTCGGCGGGCGGCTCGGCGATGCCGGCGGCGCAGGCGGAGGCGTGGCAGAAGCTCCTGGCGGACGTCGACGCCTTCCTCGCGCGGCGATCGGGCTCGCTGATGGATCTCGCGCGCGCCCGCATGGTGGTCGAGGGTGAGCTCGAGTTCGACGGCATCGCGTACGGCGACATCGACGCGAAGACCGCCGAGGCGGCGAGGGCGGCGGTGCAGCGGCTGACGGCGCGGCTCGAGGAGCTGATGCAGGTGAAGCGGCGGCCGCCGGTGACTCCGCGGCAGTTCGCGTGGCCGGTGGCGCCGGTGATGGTGTCGAGCCCGTTCGGCGACCGCGTGCACCCGTTCACCGGCACGTGGCGGCTGCACCGGGGCGTCGACGTGGTGGCCGAGGTGGGCCAGCCCGTGAAGGCGGCGTTCACCGGCACGGTGATGTTCGCGGGGTGGAACGGCGCGCACGGCAAGACGGTGCACATCGTTCATGACGCGCAGTGGTCGACGCGGTACAGCCACCTCGACACGTGGGAGGTCGAGTCGGGCAGGGTGGTGAGGAAGGGTCAGATCATCGGCTTCGCGGGCTCGACGGGTCAGAGCACGGGGCCGCACCTGCACTTCGAGCTCTTGCGAGAGGGCGTGCCGGTGGATCCGGAGCTCGAGCTGCCCGCGCCGCCGAGCGCGTGGTTCCCGGTGGCGCTGCGTTGAGCGCTCTTGCGCCGCTCCTGGCGAAGGCGTTTCACCAGGCGCCGGCGCGGGAGGCGAACGAGCAGATCGCCGGGCAGCGCAACACGCGCGCGGAGGCCGGGAAGGAAGCGCTGAGCTACGAGATCGTGCTCGACCCGGCGGCGACGCTGGCCGAGACGGCCGAGCGCGTGCTGCCGAAGCTCGTCTACTTCCTCGACTGCCGGGGCCTGCCGCTGCGCGCGGCGCGCGGCGTGTTTCTGAGCTTGTTCGTGGGCGACCAGCTGTACTTCGTGGAGGCGACCGACGTGGTCGCGGAGCTGGCGTCGGCGGCAGGGACCACGCTCGACGAGCTCAAACGGAAGCACGGGGCCGACTCGGTGTCCTGAGCCGGCAGTCGGCAGTCGGCAGTCGGCGGTCGGCAGTTCTTCACCGCCGACGGCCGGCTCGAATCGCTACAACGTCTCTTTGAGCTCTTTGGCCGGACGGAAGCCGATCGTCTTGGAGGCCTTGAGCTTCATGATCTCGTTCGTCTGCGGGTTGCGGATCTTGCGCGCCTTGCGGTTGCGCATCGTCCACGTCCCGAAGCCCGGGTAGCTGAAGCGGTTGTCGGCCTTCACCGCCTTGCCGATGTGGCTGAACACCACGTCGATGATCTCCGCCGCCGACTTCTTCGTCAGCTGCGTCTGCACCGCCACGGCCTCGACCAGCTCTGCCTTCGTCATGTGTGAATCTCCCTCCCTCGTTGGGAACTGCAGCTCGAAGCGGCGCGGTGAGTACCATCGCCAGATCAGACGCGTCAATGTATGACATACATGTATCGTCACTTCACCGATGTCTGATCTGATAGGCGGGCTCCGCGATCACGCCGGGCGGCCAAGCGTGCGGCGCGGCTGGGGAATCGGCGCCATTCCGATCGGGGCGGCGCGGTTTACGATCTACGCTGGGCCGCGATGAGGTGGTGGCTCCCGGTGCTGGCCGTGATCGCGTGCGCGCGGGTGCCTCCGAGCGAGAGGCCGGCGCCGGCGGCCAGGCCCGAGCGGTGGGTCGACGGGTCGGCGCCCGAGGGCGGCGACGGCTCGCGGGAGCGCCCACAGCGGGCGCTGGCGCTGGCTCCCGGCACGGTGTTTCACGTCGCGACCGGGCTGTACGAGCTCTCGGGGGCGCTGCCCGACGGCGTGGAGCTGGTCGGCGCGAAGACCGTCGTGCTGCACGCGCCCGAAGGGCTGACGGCGACGAACGCACGGCTCCAGAGCGTCGCGATCCAGGGCGGGCAGGTGGGCCTGACGGTGCAGGGCTCCGTCACGCTGAGGGACGTCGCGTTCAGCGGGCAGCGCCAGGTGGCGGTGAAGGTCGGGCCCCGGGCGGTGCTGACGGTGATCGGCTCGGAGATCGTCGGCTCGGTGCCGGAGTCTCGCGGCATCGTGAGCGAAGGCCGGCTGCAGCTGGCCGCCACGGCGTTCAAAGGCGCGCTCAGGCGCGGCGTGCACGTGCTCGGAGGCGAGGCCGTGATCGAGGACCTCACGAGCGTCGGGGCCGCCGAAGCGGTGCACGTGGCGTCGGGCCTCGCGAGGGTCGAGCGGGCCAGCGTCTCGGGCGGGCGTGGCCCTGCCTTCTTCGTCGCCGCCGGGCGCCTCGAGCTCCGCGAGGTGAAGGTCACCGGCCACGAGTACGCGGTGCAGACGGCGATCGGCGCGCAGCTCGACGTGAACGGCCTCGTCAGCGAGCGCGCGGCGATCGCCGCCGTGGCCGTCGTCGGCGCGAAGGCGAACCTCGAGCACCTCACCATCAGCCGCCACGGCTCGCACGGAGCGCTCGAGCTCCTCGACGCCGACGTGCGTGCAACCGACGTCACCGTCAGCGAGGGCGCCGACTATGCGGTGCTCATTCGCAAGGGGAAGGCCGAGCTGAAGCAGCTGAAGGCGCGCTTCATTCACGACGGCGACGGCAGCGGCGGCGACGGAGTGCTCGTGCGCGACGCCGAGGCGCGGCTCGAGGACCTCGACCTCTCGGACCTGGGAGGCGCGGGCGTGGTCGCGAGCGCGCTCGCGAGCGTCGACATCGTGGGCCTCAGGTGCGAGCGCTGCCGCATCGGGGCGCTGCTCGTCGAGCGCCGCGCCACGGTTCGCGCGAAGGGCATCGTCTCGATCGGAGCGCGCGAGGCGGCGGTCTCGCTGCCCGACGACGGAGTGCTCGAGCTCGACGGCCTCGAGGTCGAGGGAAGCAGCCAGGCGGTCTGGGCCGAGTGCGCTCCGGGCTCGCGCGTCGTGCTCCGAGGCAAGCTGCCGGCGCGTGAGCTACTGTCGGGCCGGTGCCTGGAGTTTCCGCGACCCGCAGCCCGAGAGCCCTCCGATTCCGGGAGGTAGACCCGCGCACGACCGACCCTGCGTTTCGCAAGTACATCGAGGGCGGGCTGAAGGCGCTGGCGGCCAGCCCGGTGCCCGAGGCGCGGCGGGCGCTGAAGGCGATCACGTCGGGGCGGGTGTACGTCGACGGGTTCGCGGACTTCACGGCGCGCGACTTCGGGCGCGTGCGCCGCGACGTCCCCGGCGTCGGCCCGAAGCTCGACGCGCGCGCCGAGAAGAAGATCTCGAAGGCGCTCGACGGGTACATGTGGGACGACCGCGTCTACGTTCACCGCGGGCTGTCGCCGAAGCGGCTCGCGTCGGTGCTCGTGCACGAGGTGACGCACGTGCTGATGAAGTCCGAAGAGAACTATCGCGGGCCGAAGGCGGCGCTGCTGCAGGAGTACGCGGCGTTCTACGCCGAGAAGCGCTTTCAGGGCATCGAGATGACGCCGGCCCGGTGCCGCGCGCTGAAGCTCGAGATCATCGCGAGCTACGCGCTGAAGGGCGTCACGCCGGAAGACGTGCCGGATCGGCCGGCGCTGAAGCCGTCGCCGTCGCGTGCTGCTGCAGCCACTCGATGAGCCGCGCGTAGACGTGCAGCGGGGCGTGGCGCCCGAGCAGGAGGTCGCCGTGGCCGTACTGCACCTCGCCGGGCCACTCGACGAGCAGGGTCTTGTCGGGGCTGCCCGCGAGCTCGTGCGCCTTCGTCACCGCCTCGAGCGGCGCGAGGCGATCGACGGCGCCGCCCACGCTGAGCAGCGGCACCTGCAGCTTCGCGATGCGGTCGCGGTAGTCGACCTTGCCGTCCTTCGAGCGCAGCACGTCGTTCGCGACCCAGTCGCTCATCTGCAGAATGACGCCGCGCCAGATGGGCGCGATCATCTGCGCGAGCGACCGCCGGCGGATCGCGGCGTCGACGTTCGCGGCGTTCAGCATGCCCTCGGTGAAGTACGCGGGCGTCATCGACGCGACCGGCAGCGCGAGGCGCGCGAGCACGTTCAGGTGAATGCGGCGCGGGTACGAGAAGAAGCGGCCGAGCGCGAGCGCGGCCTTCGTGCGCGCCTGCAGGTTCGAGAAGTAGACCGGCGACCCGATGGTGACGATGCCGGCCACGAGCTGCTGCAGGTCGGGGGTCATCGCCGAGAGCCCGACGAGGCCGCCGAGCGAGTGGCCGACCCAGAGCACCTTCGCTCCACCGCTCTCGCGGCGCGCAAGTTCCAGCGCGGCGGGGACGTCGAACTGCACATGGTCGTCGATGCAGGCGTGGAATTGCGCGCCCTTGGGCGGCCGCTGCGATTGGCCTGCTCCGCGCAAGTCGACGGCGTAGACGTCGAAGCCGGCCTCCGAGAGCGCGACGGACAACGAGAGCGGAGCGTGGAGATCGAAGACGCGATGGTTATTCCCGAGGCCGTGACAGAGGACGATGGGCTCGGCGAAGCGCTTGAGCCGGGCGGGCCGCTTCCAGACGGCGAGCTCCCAGCCGTCGGCGCAGGTGGCGCTGATCCTCTGCGCAGCTTCTCCGCGCGGCGGGTAGAGCAGGTGCGCGAAGAGCGCGAGCGCCACCATCAAGGCGACGAACAAGACGAAAACGATCAGAATCGCCGTACTCATCGAAACGGTGCTCGGGATTTTGTTAGGGTGATCAAGAGATGAAGCTTCGCAAGCTCCTCTTCGTACTTCCGAACCTCTTCACCGTCTCGTCGATCTTCTGCGGCTTCTACGCGCTGACTCTGTGTACCGGAGACGCGTCGCCCGCGCAGCTCTACCAGGCCGCCCTGGCCATCTTCTTCGGCATCTTCTTCGACGGGTTCGACGGCCGCGTGGCCCGGCTGACGAAGACCCAGAGCATGTTCGGGCAGGAGCTCGACAGCCTCGCCGACGTGGTGACGTTCGGAGCCGCGCCGGCGCTGGTCGTCTACAAGTGGGCGCTGCAGCCGCTGGGCATCGCGGGCATCTTCATCGGCTTCATGTTCGCGGCGTGCGGAGCGCTGCGCCTCGCGCGGTTCAACGTGCTCGCGATCCGCGAGGACGCCGCGAAGAAGGCCGCCGAGCAGGCGGGCACCGAGATTCCGAAGAATCACTCGGCGGGCCGGTTCTTCGTGGGGCTGCCGATTCCGCTGGCGGCGGGCGTCGTCATCTCGATGATCATCGCGCACCACGGAGCGCGCGGCGCGCAGGCGGTGCCCGACTTCGCGCGGGCGCCCATCGCGGGCGTGGTCGTGTTCCTGGCGCTGCTGATGGTCTCGACGATTCGCTACCGCACGTTCAAGGACCTCAAGCTGTCGCTGCGCGCGGTGCTGACGTTCATGTTCATCATCGCGGGCGGCGTCGTCATCTCGACGCTGTTTCACCCGGCGTGGCTGCTCGTGGGCATCTTCTCGCTGTACCTGCTGTCGGGGATGCTCGAGTCCGTCGTGCTGCTCCGGGCGCACTTCAAGGAGCGCCGCGCCGCCGCCGCCGCCCTCGCCGCGACGGTCGACGAGGACGACGAAGAAGACGACGGCGACGAGGTCGACGAGCAGGAAGTGCTGTAAGAGCCTCGCGTGCGCATCGAGACGCTGTGCACCGGTGACGAGCTGCTCACCGGGCTGACGGCAGACACCAACAGCACGCACTTCCAGAACCGGCTGCTCGAGCGGCTCGGGCTCGTGGTCCGCCGCAGCACCGTGGTGCCCGACCTGCGCGAAGACATCGTCGAGGCGCTGCTGGCGCTCGCGGGCCGCGCCGACGCCGTGCTCGTGTCGGGCGGGCTCGGGCCGACGGCCGACGACTTCACGGCCGAGTGCGCGGCGAAGGCCGCGGGGGTGCCGCTCGTCGAGCACGCGGGCGCGGCGCAGCACATTCGCGACCGCTTCGCTCGCCGCGACCTGACCGTGACGCCGAACAACCTGCGGCAGGCGCAGGTGCCCGCGGGCGCCGAGGTGGTCATCAACACCGAGGGCTCGGCGCCGATGTTCGTGCTGCGCGTGAAGGCGTGCACGTTCTTCTTCGTGCCCGGCGTGCCGAAGGAGTACCGGCACCTCGTCGACGCCGAGGTGCTGCCGCGGCTCGTCGCGCTCGCGGGCCCGCGGCCGAAGCGCGTGCTGTGCGTGCTGAAGGTGATGGGCATCTTCGAGTCGCAGCTCGACGCGAAGGTGCAGCACCTCTACGCGGAGCACCCGCGCGTGACGTTCGGGTTCCGGACTCAGGCTCCGGAGAATCACCTGAAGCTGCTCGCGGACGACGCGGCGGCGCTGGCTCCGGCGCGGGCTGCGTGCCTGGCGCTGCTCGGTGACGCCGTGTTCGCGGAAGGGGAGCAGACGCTGGCCGGCGCCGTCGGTGAGAAGCTGAAGGCGCGCGGGCAGCGGCTCGCGCTCGCCGAGAGCTGCACGGGCGGGCTGGTGGCGGCGGAGCTGACCTCGGTGCCCGGCGCCAGCACGTGGCTCGAGTCTTCGGCCGTGACGTACACCGAGAGCGCGAAGCAGCGCTGGGCGGGGGTTTCGGCGTCGGCGCTCGCGGAGCACGGCGCGGTGAGCGAGGTCGTCGCGCGGCAGATGGCTGCGGGCGTTCGCGCGGCGGCCGGCGTGGAGTGGGGTGGCGCGGTGACCGGGTACGCGGGCCCCGCGGGCGGGACGGCTTCGGACCCCGTCGGCACCGTGTACCTCGCCGTGGCCGGGCCCGGCGTCGACGTGGTGCAGCGGCAGCACTGGCCGTTCGATCGCGAGCGGGTGCGGCGCTGGGCCGCGTGGGGGCTGATGGATCTGCTCCGGCGGCAGCTGGCGGTCTCGACCGGCGGCCCTGCTCCGCGCAGCGCCTGACGGCGCGCCCGCCGGGCGCCCTTCGGGCTGCGCAGGGGCCGCGCACGACCGACGGCCGCCAGGCGACGGCCGGCTTTCCCCCGAGGGTGGGTGTGGCGGGCGCCGGAAAAGAGCTGTGTCCGGCATTGCGCGCCGCTCCCGCCGGTGCGACGTTGCGCCGCCATGTCCGACGCGACCGCGTCAGCACCTGCACCCGCACCTGCACCCGCACCCGCTCCGGGCCCGGCCCAGGTCGCCCTCAAGCTGTGGTTCCAGGCCTACCGCGTCGAGGTCATTCTCTTCGCCGTCAGCTTCGTCGTCCTCGCGGGCTTCAGCTCGATGCGCTTCTTGCGCCAGAGCGCCGCCCCGCACTTCGTGTACCAGTCGAAGGCCTTCCTCGAGGGTCACGCCGACCTCGACCCGCAGGTGCTGCCGAACCTCGAAGACTGGGCGTGCGTGCGCGAGCTGAACGGCAAGAAGGTGCGCTGCGAGGGGCAGGTGCTGCAGACCGACAAGTGGTACGTCAGCTTCCCCGCGTTTCCCGCGCTCGTGATGCTGCCGTTCGTCGCGCTGCACGGCTACCAGCTCAACGACACGTCCTTCTCCGTCATCTTCGGCGCCCTCGCGCTCGCGCTGTTCTACGCGTGGCTGCGGCAGCTCTCGCAGCGCGAGGGCAGCGGCCGCACCGACAGCGACAACGTCGTGCTCGCCGCGACGCTCGGCTTCGGCACGGTCTTCTTCTACTGCGCGATTCGCGGCGAGGTCTGGTTCACCGCCGAGGTGATGGGCGTCGCCTTCACGTGCCTCTACGCGCGCAACGCGATGGGCGCCCGCCGCCCGGTGCTCGCCGGCGTCTTCTTCTCGATGGCGGTGCTCACCCGCACGCCGCTGCTGTTCTCGGGCGTCTTCTTCGTCATGGAGGCCGTCTGCCCCACGCCCGGCAGGCGCCTCGCCGAGCTGAAGGCGTTCGCGCCCGACGCGCGCCGGAAGCTGATGCTCTTCGCCGCGGGAGCCGCGCCGCTCGCGCTGTGGCACGCGTGGCTCAACGCGACGCGCTTCGGCAGCATCGCGACGTTCGGCCACGAGTTCCTGTACAACAACCGCGTCAACGCAGACATCGACCGGTGGGGCCTGTTCCACCCCCAGTACCTCGCGCGCAACGTCGACGCCGCGTTCGTGACGCTGCCCCAGCTCGCGAACGGCCAGCTCACGTACAGCCCGTGGGGCATGTCGCTCCTGCTCACGCTGCCGCTCCTGGTGTTCATCTTCATCTCGCCGGAGCGGAAGCAGAGCCTGCAGCAGTCGATCGGCGCCGCGGTCGCAGTGCTGGTGCTCTCGCGGCTCTTCCCCGAGGAGCCTCCGCCGCCCGGCGACTTTCCGATCGGGCACCGCTCGCCGATCGTGTGGCTCGCGGTCGTCGCGCTGTTCGGCGTGTGGTGGGTGGGCTTCAGCCAGGACCCGAAGCCGGCGCGACTCAAGGTGCCGCTGATCGTCACCGCGCTGTGCTGCGCGATCCCCGGCCTCTTCTACCAGAACACCGGCTACGCCCAGTTCGGCTTCCGCTTCAGCCTCGATTACACGCCGTATTTGCTGGCAGCGTTCGCGGTGAGTGGGTGGAGCCTCCGTCACCGGGCCGTGCAGGCCGCCCTCGCGTTAGGATTCCTCGTGGCCTTCTGGGGCGCGATCGGGTTTCGCGGCTACACCGAGGGCATGCGAGGTTGGTAGTGAACCCGAAGCGGTGGCACACGCGGGAAGACAGCGGGCTCGAGCTGGATGCGCAGCTGCGCTGGTGGCACGACGGCGAGCCCGTCGAGCACCCGAAGGTGATCGAGGCCTTCAACAAGGGCCTCAAGCCGACCGACGACGGCCGCTACAAGCTCGAGTTCGGCAACGACTGGTGCTTCGTGAAGGTGCACGGCCCCGCGTACGGCGTGACCGCGGTCGACGTGTCCGAAGACGGCCTCTCGGTGCGGCTGACCGATCGCACCGCCGAGCTGATGGACCCGTCGACGCTGGCACTTGGGCCCGACGGCGTGCTGATGGTGCGCGTGAAGGGCGGCCGGGCGACGGCGCGGTTCTCGCGTGACGCGCAGTTCCAGCTCGGCGAGCTGGCGGAGCTGACCGAGCGCGGGCCCGTGCTCCGCGCGAATGGGCGCGAGTGGGCCCTGCCGGTCAGTGCTTGAGGGCGCGGCGCAGGATCTTGAGGGCCTTGATCTGCGAGCCGGTGGCGATGCACCGCTCGAAGAGGCGAAGGTCGGCGTCGGGGAGGAGCAGGCTGTCGCTGCGCTTTCGCCAGGCCTCTCCGTCGAACACGAAGACGTCGATCCGGCGATCTTCCCAGATCCACACCTCGCGAACGCCGAGCTTTCGATAGACCTCGAGCTCGTCGATCGCTCCGCGCGTCCAGACGACCTCGATGGCAAGGTCCGGTTTCGTTCGGCGGCCCGGGACGCCGACGAAGTAGCACTCGTCGGCCTGCGCGGCACGGCGCCGGCGCTTGTTCTTGATGAGGAATGAGCCGTAGCCCTCGAGTGGGATCTCCGCGTGCTCGGACCACGCCTCGACGCAGCGCGCGAGTGTCTTCTTGATGTACTCGTGCGGCATCGACGCCATCATCAGCTCCAGCGTCCCGTCGACGTAGTGCACGCGCGGCTGCTTCCAGCCGGAAGCGTCGCGGCTCCGCACAATCGACATGAATGCGTCCCAGCTGATGCCCTCGAGCACGATGTGCTGATCGACGGTGTCCGGATCCCCCGGCTTGAAGGTGTCGAAGATGCTGTCCATGTCCATGACGTTATCAACGCCTTTCCCGGTGCGGCACGTGCACGTGCGGCCGCGACGGCACTGCGCGATGCACGCAGCGCCGCGCCTTCGCGGGCAGCGGCGGTGAACGCACGAAGCTCCACACGTTCACCGCCAGCCCGAGCGCCGCGAGCAGCAGCGCGAGCCTCACGCCGCGTCTTTCTCCGGCGGAGGCACCGCGGGCGTGAGCCCCGGCCGCGGCGTCGCGATGATCTTCTGCGCGAGCTCTTCGGTGACCTGCGGCCGCTCGCGCAGCCACTCGACGGCGCGCTCGCGGCCCTGGCCCATGCGCTCGCCCGCGAGCAGGAAGTGGCTGCCCGACTTCTCGAGCAGCCCGAGCTCGGTGCCGAGGTCGATCACCTCGCCCTCGCGGTTGATGCCCTTGTTGTAGACGATGTCGAACTCGGCCTCCTGGAAGGGCGGGGCGCACTTGTTCTTCACCACCTTCACGCGGGTGCGGGTGCCGATGACGGTGTCGCCCTCCTTCAGGTTGCCGGCCCGGCGGATCTCGCAGCGCACCGACGAGTAGAACTTGAGCGCGTTGCCGCCGGTCGTGGTCTCGGGGTTGCCGAAGACGACGCCGATCTTCATGCGGATCTGGTTGATGAAGATGATGCACGTGCCCGAGCGGCTCACCGCCGCGGTCAGCTTGCGCAGCGCCTGGCTCATCAGCCGCGCCTGCACGCCCATGTGGGCGTCGCCCATCTCGCCCTCGATCTCCGCGCGCGGCACGAGCGCCGCCACCGAGTCGACGACGATGAGATCGACCGCGCCCGAGCGCACGAGGTGCTCGGTGATCTCGAGCGCCTGCTCGCCGGTGTCGGGCTGCGAGATCAGCAGGTCTTCGACGCGCACGCCGAGCTTGCGCGCGTAGGTGACGTCGAGCGCGTGCTCGGCGTCGATGAAGGCGGCGACGCCCCCGAGCGCCTGCACCTGCGCGATCGCGTGCAGCGTCAGCGTCGTCTTGCCCGACGACTCGTTGCCGAAGATCTCGACCACGCGCCCTCGCGGCCAGCCGCCACACCCGAACGCGCGGTCGAGCCCGATCGAGCCCGACGGAATCACCGCGACCTTCGCCTCGGCGTCGGCCTGGCCGAGCTGCATGATCGCCCCCTTGCCGAACTGCTTCTCGATCGACTGCACCGCCGCCATCACTGCCTTCAGCTTCTCGCTCAGCCTGCTCATTTCGAACCCCTCGTGAACGCGCCGGGGAAAGTCCCGGACGGCGCGCAGGCTTCGGAGCAACGCGGGCGCCCGCGCGCAGCCGCGGAATCGCTGCGATCGGCGGCGGTGCGACCGTGCGCCAGAACGGACTGGCGTAGACGCTCCATTTCTCGTTTTCTGCGAGCGTGCTCGTTCTCGTCCTGCTCCTCGCGACCCCGGTGTTGACCGTGCGCGGCACCGGCGACGTCATGCTCGGGACGTCGGACCCGCCGGGCTACCTGCCTCCGAACGACGGCGCCGAGAGCCTGGCCGACGTCGCCGGGCTCCTGCGCGACGCCGACCTCACGTTCATCAACCTCGAAGGCCCGCTCTGCGACGAGGGCGAGACGCACAAGTGCAAGAGCAAGCGCACCTGCTACGCGTTCCGCGTGCCGACCCGGTACGGCGCGTACCTCGCCGACGCCGGCGTCGACGTCGCGTCGGTCGCGAACAACCACGTCGGAGACTTCGGCGAGGTCTGCCGCCGCTCGACCGAGAAGACGCTCGACGCGCTCGGCATCGCGTGGTCGGGGCCCAAGGGGTCGCTGGGCACGGTGGAGCGCAAGGGCCTGAAGGTCGCGCTCGCCGCCTTTCACACCTCGGGCGCGACGAACGACGTGAACGATCTGGCGGCCGCGAAGGCGCTCGTGAAGCAGGCGGCGGCGAAGAGCGACATCGTCATCGTCTCGTTTCACGGCGGCGCCGAGGGGCCGAACGCCGACCACGTGATGAAGGGCAAGGAGCTCTACCTCGGCGAGAACCGCGGCGACCTGCGCGTGTTCACGCACAGCGTCATCGACGCCGGAGCCGACCTGGTCATCGGCCACGGGCCGCACGTCTTGCGCGGGCTCGAGCTCTACCAGGGGCGGCTCATCGCCTATTCGCTGGGCAACTTCGCCACGTACGGGCGGTTCAATCTGGCCGGAGCGGCAGGGGTGGGGGCGATCCTGCACGCCGAGCTGGCGGCGGACGGGGCCTTCGTGAGCGGGAAAATACTGCCCACGATTCAGGTGGATCAGGGCATCCCGAAGCGGGACCCCTCAGGTAAAGCAGTGTCGCTGATCCGCAAGCTGTCGCAGGCCGATTTTCCGGGCACCGCGCCCGTGATCTCGGAAGCAGGCGAAATCTCCCCGCCGTGATCTGGGGCGCCCGCCGCTGGGCCGCCGGCCGCCTTGACGCTCTGAGATCGCCGCTTACGTTCCTCTCGCGTTGAACACAGGAGGACGCAAGACATGGCAAATCTGACGACGAGAGGTACGTGGGATCCCTTCGCGGGGCTGCTGGCCGAGTACGGCTTTCCGGTGCCGCGGTACACCGAGCGGCAGGTCGAGACCTTCGTTCCGCGCTTCGAGGTCCGTGAGACCAAGGAGGCGCTCGTGCTCAAGGCCGATCTTCCCGGCGTGAAGAGCGACGACCTGGACGTTTCGGTTCAGGCCAACGTGCTGAGCATCAGCGGCAAGCGCGAGCAGGAGAAGACGACCGAAGACGAGCACGTGCACATGGTCGAGCGCAGCTACGGCTCGTTCACGCGCTCGTTCACGCTGCCCGACGGTGTCGACACGAAGAAGCTCGAAGCCGAGCTGAAAGACGGCGTGCTGACGCTGACGCTGCCGAAGGTCCCCGAGGCGAAGCCGCAGCGGGTGCAGATCAAGGCGAAGTGAGTCGGGAGTCGGGAGCTCTCGACCCCAACTCAGTCACCGCGGCCACACCATCGAGCCGGTCGCGAGAGGAATCTCGCGACCCTCGATGACCGCGCGCGCCTTCACGTCGGTCGACACCGCCTCGGTGCTCGACAACGCCGCGCGCGACAGGCCGTTGAGCCGCGCGATGCTCGAGCCGAGCGTCAGCGGCACCGGGTGCCGTTTGCCCGGCGCGAGCGTCAGCGCGCCGACCGCGAACTTCGCGAAGCGGTCGCCCGCGAACAGCACCTCGCCGTCGAACCGCTCGACCTCGACCGCGAAGCCGTTCGGGTTGATGAGCGAGAGCGTCAGGTCGACCTCGAACGACATCGGTGTCTTCGTGACGTGCAGCGCCGTCACGCCGAGCGCGGGCGGGCCCGGGAGCCTGAGCGTCTGCTCCACCGACGTCGTGGGCTGGCCCGCGACCTCGGGCGCGATCGACGCGACGTGGTTTCCGTAGAACGGAATGCGGCCCTCGAAGAGCGTCTCGAGGTCCACCGGCTGCCGCAGCGATACCTCGCTGCTCGCTCCGGGCGGTACCGTGAGCTCGGGCTCGACGGCCGGCGGAGGCAGCGGCCGCCTCTCGAGCGTCGACTCCAGGTGCCAGCGGCTCACCGTGACCGGGTCTTTGAGGCCGTTGTCGACGGCCCAGACCGACACGAGCTCGGCGCGGAACAGGCTCGTGCCCTCCAGCCGGTCGCTCACGTGCCGCACTGTTACCTTTTCCGGACGTTCGGGGCCCTTCGGAGCGTGCCTGCAGCCGGCGCACAACAGGAGGAGCACTGCCAGTCGTCGCATTGCGCCCCCGATGTTAGTAGGTGGCGTTCGATCGATGAGGGCGATTCGTTGGGGCATTCTCGGAGCGGGCAGCGTCAGTGACGACTTCGTCGCCGGCCTGAAGCTCGCGCCGGGCAGCGAGGTCGCAGCCGGCTGGTCGCGCACGCAGAGCAGCGCCGCCGGCTTCGCGGCGCGCCACGGGTTCAGGCCCGCCGCGTCGCTCGACGCGCTGCTCGGCTCCGACGTCGACGTCGTCTACGTCGCCAGCCCGCCGGGCCTGCACAGAGACCACGCGCTGCAGTGCCTCGCCGCGCGCAAGGCGGTGCTGATCGAGAAGCCGTTCGCGATGAACGCCGCCGAGGCGCGCGAGATCGCCGATGCCGCGCGCCGCGCGAACCTCTTCTGCATGGAAGCGATGTGGATGCGCTTCGTGCCCGCGCTGCGCGAGCTCGTGAGCCAGGTGACGTCGGGGCGGCACGGCGCGGTTCAGAGCGTCGAGGCGAGCCTCGGCTTCGCGCAGGCCCGCGCCCGCGACGGAGCGCTGCTCGATCTCGGCGTCTACCCCCTCTCGCTCGTGCACGCGCTGCTGGGCGCCCCGAGGTCGGTGAAGGCCGCGGGCGGGCACGACGAGGTGTCAGCGGTGCTGTCGTACGCGTCGGGCGCGCAGGCGGTGGTGCGCTGCTCGTCGCGCGCGATGCTGCGCAACGACGCCATCATCTGGGCCGAGAAGGCGCGCCTGCAGGTCGAGCCGCCGCTCTACCGGCCCGAGTCGTTCGCGACGCACCCCGCGGGGCCGCCGGCGCCCGAGGGGCCTCCGAAGCGGTCGGGCTTGAGGCACCTGACGCAGCGGCCCGAGCTGCGCCGCTGGGTGCAGCGCGCGAAGGGGCTCGCGGCTCCGCGCACCACGCTGCCGGCGATCGGCAACGGCTACGCGCACGAGGCCATCGAGGTGAACGAGTGCCTGCGCTCGGGCGCCTTCGAGAGCAAGGTGATGCCGCTCGACGATTCGATCGCGGTGATGGAGACCGTCGACCGCGTGAGGAAGGCGCTCGAGCCGTGAAGGCGGCGTTCATCGGCTGCGGCTACGTCGCCGACTTCTACGCGACGACGCTGCGCAACCACCCCGGCCTCGAGCTCGCGGTGGTGTACGACCGCGACCCGGCGCGCCTCGCGGCGTTCTGCACGCACTGGCGCACGAGGCCCGCGCGGTCGCTCGAGGCGGTGCTCGAAGACCGATCGATCGAGCTCGTCGTCAACCTGACGAACCCGTCGAGCCACTACGAGGTGAGCCGCGCCGCGCTGGAGGCGGGCAAGCACGTCTACTCTGAGAAGCCGCTCGCGATGAAGCTCACGGACGCGAAGGCGCTCGCGCGGCTGGCGAAGGCGAAGGGCCTTCAGCTCTCGGGCGCTCCGTGCACGCACCTGGGCGAGGCGGCGCAGACGGCGTTCAAGGCGCTGCGCGAGGGCAGGGTGGGCAAGCCGCGGCTCGCGTACGCGGAGCTCGACGACGGGCCGATTCACCTCCTGGGCATGGAGCGGTGGACGAGCGAGTCCGGCGCGCCGTGGCCGTGGAAAGACGAGCTCGAGGTCGGGTGTACCCTGGAGCACGCCGGCTACTACGTGACGTGGCTCGTCTCGATGTTCGGGCCGGTGCGGCGCGTGACGGCGTGCAACACCCTGGTGGTGCCCGACAAGGGCGTAGCGACGCCGCAGCAGCCCGACCTCTCGGTCGGCGTGCTCGAGCACGAGTCGGGCGTCACGTCGCGCCTCACGTGCACCATCTTCGCGTCGCACGATCACAGCCTGCGCGTCTTCGGCGACGACGGGGTGCTCGTCGTCGGCGAGTGCTGGGACTACGGCACGAGCGTCGGCGTGTACCCGCGCCGCGGCGTCGGCCTGCGCGTCGAGAAGCGGCTCGCGAGCGCGCACCGCGCCGGCGTGGGCCTCGTGCCGCTGAACCTGGTGAAGAAGCCGCGCTTCGAGTGGAAGAGCCGCGGCGCGAACCGCATGGACTTCGCGCGCGGGCCCGCCGAGCTCGCCGCGGCGCTCGCCGAGGGCCGGCCCTCGCGCGTCTCGGCCGAGTTCTCGCTGCACATCAACGAGATCGCGCTGGCGCTCGACGGCCGCCAGCCCGGCGGCCACACGACCGAGCTCACCACGCGCTGCGAGGTTCCCTCGCCCATGCCGTGGGCGGGCTAAGCTTCGAGGCGGTTTCGACATCATGCTCCCTGCACCTCGCATCGTCCGCCGAGTCGTCGAAGACGCCGTAGAGCTCACGCGCTCGCTCGCGCAGCGCAAGGAGGTCTCGAGCCGCGAGATTCTGCAGATGGTGGTGACGGCCGACGCGTTTCGCGTGCTCGCGCTGAACCGGGCGCGTGAGACGGTGCGCGATCTGCACATTCCGCTGCTCAACCACGCGCTGCGCGTCGCGCAGACCGCGGTGCTGGGGGTGGAGATCGGCAACGACGTGACGCTCGGCCGCGGCGTGTACTTCGTGCACCCGATCGGCATCGTGATCGGCGGCGACTCCCGCATCGGCGACCGCGTGCGGTTCTACGGCAACAACACCGTCGGCACCGCGAGGGACGACGGGTACCCCGTGCTGGAAGACGACGTCTGGGTCGGCGCCGGAGCGCGCATCCTCGGGCCGGTGCGCATCGGCCAGGGCGCGCGCATCGGCGCGAACGCGGTCGTGCTCACCGACGTGCCGGCCGGGCACATCGCGGTCGGGGTCCCCGCGGTGGTGAAGCCGAGGCGCGCGAGCGACGTGGTCCTCTAATCCCCGAGCTCCACACCGTCGAGCGCGTAATTAGACCTCGCCCGGGGCCCCGGGCGTCAGGCTCGGTGGAACTCCGGGGACCCGGGCCCTGCGGCTCCTGAAGAGCGCTGCCCGGACCAGGAAGATCGTGGTGATGGGCCCGGTCATCGAGATGAAGATCGGAATCAGCAGGGCGTGCACGAACAGCTGCTCACGCAAGAACGACTGCTGAAGCGCGGTGGCGAGCGCGAGCAGCCACGCGCCGCCGGTCGAGCCCAACGTCGGCGCGTGCATGCGGTCGAAGAACGTCGGCAGCCGCAGCAGCCCGATCGCTCCGATCAGCGCGCCGAGCGCCCCCATCACGGCGAGCGCCGCGGTGACGGCCTCGACCCAGGCGGGCACGGCGCTCACTCGATCACCTCGCCACGCAGCAGGAACTTCGCCATCGCCGTCGAGCCCACGAATCCGAAGAGCGCGATGAGCAGCGCCCCCTCGAAGTACGTGCTGCTCCGGTACGACAGCCCGAGGACGAGCATCAGCAGCATCGCGCTCGTGTAGAACGAGTCGAACGCCGCCACCCGGTCTTGCGCGGCCGGGCCCCGAGCCAGGCGGACCAGCGCGAGCAGCAGCGCGAGCACGAGGCAGACCTGCGCGAAGACGAGCGACCACGCCAGCACCGTGCTCATTCGAAGATCTCTCTCAGCGGCTGCTCATAGCGCCGCTTGATCGTCGCGATGAACGCGGCGTCGTCGTGGGGCACCAGAACGTGGATCAGCAGCACCCTGCGGTCGAGCGACAGCTCGGCCCAGGTGTTTCCGGGCGCGGCGAAGACGATCATCGCGAGCACGGCGAGGCCGTTCGGGTCCTGGAGCTCGAGGGGCACACGCACGAACCCCGAGCCCATGCGGGCCGCCGGCGTGCCCAGGACGACGCGCGCCACCGCGAGGTTCGAGCGCACCACGTCGAGCGTGACCACCCCGGCGAGCCGCAGGGCGGCGAGCGGCCGCTTCAGCCGCACGCGGCCCGGCCGCAGGCTCGACGTCAACGCCACCGAGCCGACCGCGAGCGCGACGCCCCACAGCAGCGTGTCGAGGGCGAGCGACTGGCGCAGCAGCAGCCAGAGCACGAACAGCGCCGCCGAGAGGAGCGGCGAGGGCAAGAGCCGCCTCACCGGCCGAGCTCCCGGCCGCGGCCGAGCACGGCGGCGGCGTACCCACCGGGCGAGTGCAGCGCCTGCGCGGCCGCGCGGGTGTACGCGAGCGCCGGCCCCGCGAGCACGGTGAGGGTCGCGCACGCGAGCAGCAGCGCGAGCAGCGGCACGCCCTCGGCGAACCGCAGCGCGGGGGGCGCGCGGTCGGCGGCCCAGAAGTGGCGAATGCCCGCGCGAACGACCGCGACGAGCGCGAGCAGCCCGACGCCGAGCGAGACGCCGAGGAACAGCCACGCGCGAGCGGGCTCGCCCGGTGCGGCGAGCGACGCCGACAGCATCGCGAGCTTGCCCACGAAGCCCGAGAGCGGCGGCAGCCCGGCGGCGAGCACGGCGCACGCGAGGAAGCACAGGCCGAGGAACGCGGTCTTCGCGGGGAAGGGGCGGGCGATGAGCACCTGCTGCTCGTCGTCGAGGTTCAGGCCTTCGTCGGCGACGAGGCTCGCGCTCAAGAACGGCGCCTCGTCTTCCAGCGTCGCGTTCGAGTTGCGCCAGCGGTCGACGAGGTCGATGAGGAGGAAGAACGCCGAGGCCGTGAGCGTCGAGCTCGTGAGGTAGACGAGCGCTCCGGCGGTGACCTGGGCGTCGCCGAAGCCGAGCGCGGCGACGAGCGTGCCCGATGAGCTGATCAGGCTGAACGCCGCGAGCGGCGCGAGCCGCTGCGAGGCGAGCATGCCGGCGGCTGCGAGCGCGGCGGTCACGAGCCCAAACAACAGCAGCGTGTCGTTCACCGCCGCCGGGGCGGGCGTGAAGAAGAGCGTCGAGCAGCGCAGCAGCGCGTACACCCCGACCTTGGTCAGCAGCGCGAAGAACGCCGCCGCCGGGGGCGTCGCGGCGCCGTACGCGGGCACCAGCCACAGGTTCACCGGCCACATCGCGGCCTTCACGAAGAACGCGAGCGCGAGCAGCGCGACCGCCGCGTGCAGCACGCCGCGATCGGCAGGGAGCACGTGCGGGACCCGGGTCGCCAGGTCGGCGAGGTTCAGGGTGCCCGTCAGGCCGTAGAGCATCGAGGTGCCGAGCAGGAACAGCGACGAGGCCGCCAGGTTCACGGCGATGTAGTGGACGCCGGCGCCGACGCGCGGCCGGCCCGAGCCGTGGAGCAAGAGCCCGTACGAGGCCGCGAGGAGGATCTCGAAGAACACGAACAGGTTGAACACATCGCCCGCGAGGAACGCGCCGCTCAGCCCCATCAACTGCAGCTGGGCGAGCGGGTTGAAGTGCACGCCGGCGCGGCTCCAGCGCGCGGCGGCGAAGACGACCGCGCACAGCCCGACGAAGGCCGAGAGCACGAGCATGAGCGCCGAGAGCCGATCGAGCACCAGCGCGATGCCGAACGGAGGAGGCCACCCGCCCGGCACGTAGACGACCGCCCCCCGCGCGTGCGCCCAGGCCGCGAGGGCGGCGGCGATCGCGAGCACGAGCCCCATCGAGGCGACGTTGAGCGCGAGCCGCAGGCGGTGCCAAGGCTCGGGCAGGAGCGCCATGATCGCGGCGGTGACCATCGGGACCGCGATGGGCGCGATCGCGAGGTGCGGCAGGAGGGCGAGCGCGTCGATCATTCGGCCCCGTCGACGTGATCGGTGTGCGCCAGGCCCCGCGAGCCGAGCAGCACCACGAGGAAGAGCGCCGTCATCGCGAAGCCGATGACGATCGCGGTGAGCACCAGCGCCTGCGGGGTCGGGTCGGCGTAGTGCTCGAGCGTCGGCGGCACGTCGTCCGACAGAATCGGCTCGCGATCGATGGCGAGGCTGCCGGTGCTGAAGATGAACAGGTTCACCGCGTAGCTCAGCAGCGACAGGCCCATGATCACCTGAAACGTGCGCGGCCGCAGCAGCAGCCAGACGCCGCTGCCGCCGAGCACGCCGATGGCGACCGCGAGGACGAGCTCCACGTCAGGGGCTCCCGATGCCGCGGTCGGCGCGCACCGACTGGTGCGCGATGCTGGTGAGGATGAAGAGCGTCGCGCCGACGACGAGGCACATGACGCCGAGATCGAACGACAGCACGCTCGAGAGGTGCACCTCGCCGAGCAGGGGCAGCGTGCCGTGCCAGCTCTGCGAGGTCAGCCACGGCTTCGAGACCGCGAGCGCCGACGCGGCGGTGCCGGCGACGAGCAGCAGGCCCGCGGCGATGAAGCGGCGAGGGTCGAGCCTCAGGTGGCTCTCGGTCCACACGGTGCCCGACACGATGTACTGGAGCAGGAGCCCCGCCGAGAAGACGAGCCCGGCCACGAAGCCGCCGCCCGGCTCGTGGTGCCCGCGGAGGAACAGGTAGGCCGCGACGACGAAGCTGACCGGCAGGAGCAGTCGCACGAGCACGGCGGGCACCATCAGGTACCCGACGGCGGTGTCGCTCGCGTGGCGCGGGTTGAGCAGGTCGGTCTGCAGATCCCTTGGAATCGCGCGCTGCTGCTCCGGCGGCTGCAGCATCTCTGACGGAGGCCGGAAGCGGCGCAGCAGCGCGTAGACGGTGAGCGCCACGATCGCGAGCACCACCCCTTCCCCGAACGTGTCGAAGCCGCGGAAGTCGACCAGCATGACGTTGACGACGTTGCGGCCCCCGGCCTCGCTGTACGCGCGCTCGAGGAAGAAGGTCGAGATGCTGCCGATCAGCGACCGCGTCGCGACGGCATAGGCGAGCACGGCAAGGCCCGCGCCCGCGGCGACCGCGAGCAGCAGATCGCGAGTGCCGCGGCCGGGCTCCTTCCGCGCCGGCGGAACCGGGAGCCACCGCAGGCCGAGGAGCATCAGCACGGTGGTGACGGTCTCGACAGCGAGCTGCGTGAGCGCGAGGTCGGGGGCCGAGAACCAGTTGAACGTGATGATGCACGCGACGCCCGCGACCGCGGCGAGCATCAGCGCGGCGAGGCGGTGGCGCTCGGCCTGCCACGCGGCGCCGAGCGCGGCCGCTCCGCCGGCGAGCCACAGCGCCGCGAACGCGGGCGACAGCGGCAGCAGGGGCCGGGCCCCGGCGATGGGGCTCTGGCGCCACGCGAGGAAGGCGAGCAGCAGCGCCGTCGCCACGAGGAGGAACAGCTGGGCCTGCAGGCCCGCGGCGCCGAGCGTCTTTCTCGTGGTGCGCGCGAGGCGCGTGAGCGCGGCCACGGCCTGCTCGAAGCGCAGCTTGCCGTCGAGCGTGCCGGCGAGCAGCGGCCGCTGGGTGGCTCCCCGCGAGGCGCGGCGCGTGAAGACGGCGAAGCCCACGACGCCGCCGGCCATCGCCAGCAGGCTCATGACGAAGGGCAGGTTGAAGCCGTGCCAGAGCTTCAGATCGAACTCCGGCAGCTCGCCACCCGCGACGGGGCGCGCGGCGGCGTCGAGCAGATCGCGCACCGACGCGTCGGGCATGATGCCGACGACGAGGCAGACGACGGCGAGCAGGCCGACCGGCGCGCGCATGAAGAACGGCGGCTCGTGGGGCTGGCGGGGCACCGACGGGTCGAGCGGGCGGCCGAAGAAGGCGCCGCCCGCGAAGCGCAGGGCGTAAGCGACGCTGCCCATGCCAGCGAGCGTCGCGAGCACGGGCAGCGACCACTCGACGAGCGGGTGCGTCTGGAGGAACAGCGTCTCGGCGAAGAACATCTCTTTCGAGAGAAAGCCGTTGAGCAGCGGCACTCCGGCCATCGCCGCGCTCGCGACGACGGCGAGCGTGCCGGTGATGGGCATGACCCGGTACAGCCCCGAGAGGCGGCGCAGGTCCCGGGTGCCGGTCTCGTGGTCGACGATGCCGGCGGCCATGAACAGCGACGCCTTGAAGGTGGCGTGGTTCATCAGGTGAAAGATGGCGGCGACCGCGGCGAGTCGGCTGTTGAGCCCGAGCAGCAGCGTGATGAGGCCGAGGTGCGAGATCGTCGAGTACGCGAGCAGGGCCTTGAGGTCGGTCTGGTACAGCGCGAGGTAGGCGCCGATGAGCAGCGTGAGCAGCCCGGTCGTGCCGACGGCCCAGAACCAGGCCTCGGTGCCCGAGAGCACGGGCCACAGCCGCGCGAGCAGGAACACGCCGGCCTTCACCATCGTCGCCGAGTGCAAGTACGCGGACACCGGCGTCGGCGCGGCCATCGCGTGGGGCAGCCAGAAGTGAAACGGCAGCTGCGCGCTCTTCGTGAAGGCGGCGAGCAGGAGCAGCGCGAGCGCGACGGGGTAGAGCGGGTGGGCGCGCACCTGCGGCCCGCTCGCGAGCACGGCGTCGAGCTCGTAGCTGTGAGCGATGTGGCCGAGCAGGAGCACGCCGGCGAGCAACGCGAGGCCGCCGAGGCCGGTGACGGTGAGCGCGAGCCGCGCGCCGCGCTGGGCGTCGCGGCGCTGGTGCCAGTAGCCGATGAGCAGAAACGAGCAGAGCGACGTGAGCTCCCAGAAGAACGCGAGCTGCAGCAGGTTGCCCGAGACGACGAGGCCGACCATCGCGCCCATGAACGCGAGGAAGAGCGAGAAGAAGCGCGGCACCGGGTCGGCGGGCGAGAGGTAGTAGCGCGCGTAGAGCACCACGAGCGCTCCGACGCCGAAGACGAGCAGGCACATCAGCCACGCGAAGCCGTCGAGCCTCAAGGTGAGGTGCAGCCCGAGCGCGGGGACCCACTCGATGCGCTGCACGAGCACCTCGCCGCGCGAGATGGTGGGCCAGCGCGACGCGGTGAGCAGGGCGCCGGCCACGGCTGCGCCGCCGGCGAGCAGCGCCGCGCGGGTGCGGGCGTTGCCGGGCACGAGGGCGGCCGCCAGCGCAGCGGCGAAGGGCAGCACGAGCAGTACAGCGAGCTGCATGAGGCCGTGTCATGAACACAGGGGCGTGCTTCTTGCCACCCGAAAACACGCAGGGCGTGCTTAAGAGCGCGTCATGTCCTCGAAGGCGGCTACGAAGCTGGGTCCCTGGGCGCTGCGCACGGTGCTCGTGCCGCTCGACCTGACACCCGGCTCGGAAGCCGTGCTCTCGCGCCTGTGCCGGCTGCCGCTCGCCGAGAACGCGCGCGTGACGCTGCTGCACGTGGTGCCGCGCTACCTCCCCGCCGCGAGCCGGAAGAAGGCGCTGGAGGACGCGCGGTACGCCCTCGCCGGCCACGCCGACCGGCTGGCAGCGAAGCTGAGTGCGAGCGTGGCGCTCGAGTGCGAGGCGCGCGCCGGGGCCGCCGCGGCCGAGATCGGCCGCGCCGGCGATGCGGGGTGGGCGCAGCTCATCGTGATGGGCCGGCGCGGCGGCAGCGAGCTGCGCGATCTCTTCATCGGTTCGACGGCCGAGCAGGTGGTGAGGGGAGCGCGGCTGCCGGTGCTGGTGGTGCGCGACCGCGCACGGCACGCGTATCGCCGGCCGCTGCTGGCGGCGAGCGGCGACGAGCTGATGCCGAACCTCCTGGCGATGCTGCTCCGGCTGGTGCCACCGCCGAGGCCTCCGATGGCCTGGGTGCACGCCTTCGATGCGCCGTTTCGGGGGCTCATCTACCCGAGCCTCACGCAGGAGCAGCGGTCGGACTTCGAGAAGGACTTCGAGCGCAGGGCGCGCGCGACCCTGTCGGCCCGCATCACGGCCGCGCGCCTGCGCGTCGCGCCGGGCGACACGGCGAAGTGGCGCGCCGTGGTGCTGCCCGGCTCGCCCCGGCGGGTGATCCCGAACACCGTGTCGTTTCTCCGGGCGGACCTGCTGGCCATGGGGACCCAGGCGCACGGCGGCCTCGCGCACGCGCTGCTGGGCACGGTCGCGGGCGACGTGCTGCGCGACGTTTCCTGCGATGTGCTGGTGGTGCCGCGGCGGCGCAGGAGGAGCTGAGCATGGGAACGAGAACGCAGCCGTTCAGGCACGTGGTGGTGGCGACCGACTTCTCGGTGGGCGCTGCGCTGGCAGCCGACCGGGCCGCGCTGCTGCCGCTGTCGTCGCGGGGCCGCGTGACGGTGGTGCACGTGCTGCCCGACGCGCTGCCGCGCGGGCTGGTCGCCCGGGCGCGCGAGGAGGCAGAGCGCAAGCTGGCGGCGGTGAAGCGCAAGCTCTCGGCGGCGGTCGAGCCGGGCGTGACGGTGGGCGGGGAGCTCGTGCTCGGCAGCTCGTACAGCGCGATCGTCGGCGCCGCCAGGTCCGTCGGCGCCGACCTGCTGGTCGTGGGGCGCCACGGTCCGCGGCCCTTCAGAGATCTGTTCATCGGCTCCACGGCCGAGCGCGTCGTGCGCCTCTCGAAGGCGCCGGTGCTCGTGGTGAGCGGCCGCGCGCAGCACCGGTACGCGCGGGCCGTGGTGGCGGTCGACCTGGGCGAGACGAGCCTCGCGGTGGTGTCGGCGGCGCTCCGGCTGGTCGGGCCCGCGGCCGGGAGCGCGGCGCTGATCCACGCCTACCGCGCGCCCTACGAAGGCCTGCTGACGCGCACGGCGGCGAGCCAGGCGCGTCACGAGCGGCGAGAGGCTGCCGAGCGCGGGCTCGCGGCGCTGCTCGGCGCGGCCGGCGAGACCGGCGTGCGCTGGTGGCGGGCGGCGATCTACGGCGACCCGCGCGCGGTCGTGCTGGCCCAGGCGGGCCGGCGCGCGGCCGACGTCATCGTGGTGGGCAGCCACGCGAAGCGCGGGCTCGTGCGGGCGTTGCTCGGCGGCACCGCCGAGGGCGTGCTCGAGGCAGCGTCGTGCGACGTGCTCGTCGCGCGCCCGTGATTCGCGGCGCTCCGCGGGATCTGCCCTCAGCCCTTCGGCAGCTTGAGCGACGCCAGCACCGGCACCTTCAGCTGCCGCTCGATCTGCCAGGTGTCGCAGATCGATCGCCGCCAGACGTCGAGCCCCGCGCACGCGACGAACGACAGCGCGATGCCCGCCAGCAGGCCCGCGATGAGAATGAACGGCACGTTCGGCGCCGTAGGCTTGCGCGGCGTCAGCGCCGGGCTCACCACGCTGAACCGGTACTTGAACGCCGCCCGCGCGGTGTCGAGCTCGAGGCGCGCCGCTTCGACGCGCATCAGGAGCTCCTGGTAGCGCGCGAGCGCCACGCGCAGCTGGTCTTGCGCCACGGTCACGGTCGGGTCGCGCTCGAGATCCGGCGCGAGGCTCGAGAGCGACGTCTCCATCGCGGTCGGCGTGCGCCGCACCGGCAGCGGAGCGTTGTCGGGCCCGCGCTCCTCGCGGTTGCCGCCCTTGGCGTCGATCTCTTTCAAGAGCTCGGACTCTTCGCGCTTGAGCGTGAGGAGCTGCGGCGAGTCTTTCTGCAGCGACTCGAGGCGCTGCTCGAGCTCGAGAATCACCGGGTGGCTCTTGTTGTAGATGACGCGCTGCTGCTCGAGCTGGCTGCGCAGCTCGGTGAGCTGGCGCTGGCGGAACTCCTCGAGGTCGGTGATCGCGCGCTGCTTCGCGCGGAGCAGGAACTTGAGCTGCACCACCTCGGCAGAGGGCGCGGCGGGCTGCGCGACCGGCCGCGGCGCCGGAGCCGGAACCGAGGGCGCGGGAGCCGGCGCCGGCGGACGGCTCGGGCGCGAGCGCTCGTCGATGACGCGCTGCAGGTTCGCGAGGGCCTCGTCGATCGAGGTCTGCGTCTGCGTGGCGTGCGTCTCGAGGATCTGAATCGTCTCGGAGATCGCCGCGACCTCGCTCACGTGCCGCTGCTCGAGGAAGTTCTGCTGGGCCGTCTCGACGATGCGGCGCGCCATCTGCGGCTCGGGCCATACGACCTTGATCTCGACGGTGCCCTCGTCCGCCAGCACGGCGAGGCGCTGCTCGAGCGTGCCGACGAGAATGTCCATCCAGTCTTCGCGCGACCACGGGCCGCTCAAGAGCTGAAACGCCTTGTCCTTCGCGCCGAGCAGCGGGTTGCGCGACTTCTGCCACTCCTCGATGAGGTTCGTCTGCGTGACGATCTTCTCGAGGTTGTCGCGCGCCAGCACCCGCTCCCGCGCGGCGCGGGTCGGCCCTTCGTCTTGCCCGCCTCGGTACGGGTTCGACAGCGACGACATGAAGCCGGTCTGGTGCGTGAGCAGCTTCGTCGAGGCCTCGTACTTGCGCGGCAGGAAGACGGCGGCGGCGATCGCGAACGCCAGCACGACCGTGAGGCACGTCAGCCCGAGCAGGCGGTGACGGCCGAACGCGCCGAGCACGAAGCGCGACCAGTCGCGAACGACGCCGTAGTCGAACAGCTCGAGGTCGGCGTCGTCGCCCGCCGGGCTCGAGCCCCGCGCCTTCGGCAGCGGCGTCGGCGGCGCGCTCACGGCTTCCTCCGATGTCTCACGGGGCCACCGGCCCACCGGCGAGCGCCGCCGGGTTGCGCATGAGGAAGAAGAAGGTGCCGAGCACGAGGGCCGCCCACAGCACGTTGAACAGGAGCGTGGTGGTCACCGCGTGCTTCAGCCCTGCACGCGCGCTCTTCGCCCGCGCCGCACGAATGGGCAGCGCGATCATCGCGATCATCGAGGCGAGCAGCAGCACCTTGCTCATGCGGGTCTCACCATAACCGCAGCACCCGAGCGCCGCGAGAGTTCACGGGCGGATTCGGTCGAGGAGGTGCGCGACGATGGCCTTCGCCGTGTCCGGCAGCGAGCCGGTCTGCGAGCGGACTCCGCGCATGAACTCCATCGTGTAGACGACGCTGGTCAGCGGGTGCGCGACGCTGCCCATGCCGAGGTCCCACAGCTTCTTCGTGAGCCCGAGCGCGGCGTCGGTCAGCGGCTTCGTCGCGTCGGGGGCCAGCAGCGTCGACGCCACCAGGGGCCGCGCCAGCGGGTTCATCTCGAACAGGTACCTCAGCGCGTTCGCGTGCGGCACGTCGTGGTGCTTCCTGCCGATCTTCCAGTAGTTCACGCCGTACGCGCGGACGCGCTCGAGCCACTTCTGCTCGCTCGCGTGATCCGACGCGTGGTACGCGACCGCCTCTTCGCAGTACGTCAGCTCGACGCCCGCGATCTCGAGCCGCAGGCCGAGCTCGGTGTCTTCGCCCAGCCGCAGCGAGAAGTCGAAGCCGCCGACGTCGAGGTAGTCCTGCTTCAGCAGCGAGACGTTGCCCGTGTAGAACGCGTAGCCGTCGAGCTTCAGCTGCCCGTTGCGCGCGCGCTCGGCGGTGCGCTTGTGCCCCGCCGCGTACCAGCGCTCGAAGTACGGCATGTCGGCGATGTGGGCGTCGGCCTCGAGCCGCCCCAGAGCGGCCCGGCGCATGCCGGGCGGGTGCATCTTCAGGTGCGCCTCGAGGAAGGTCGGCTGCACCTGCATGTCGTCGTCGACGATGACGAGCACGCGGCCCGAGGCGTTCTCGATCGCGCGGTGGCGCGCGGCGGCCGGCCCCGCGTTCGGCTGGCGCAGCGCGACGAGGCGGTAGCCGAACTTCGCTCCGGCCAGCGCTCCTTGAGCGTCTTCTTTGCCGCCGTCGTCGCAGACGACGACCTCGAACTTCTTCGGGTCGAGCGTCTGCACGTCGAGCTGCCTCAGCAGGCGCTTGAGCAGCGTCACCCGGTTGTACGTCGCGACGATGACCGAGAGCTCCACGATCCCCTCACCCTCCCTCGGGCTCTTTCGCGCCTTCCGCCTCCCGCTGGGTACGCACCCAGCTCTTCGGCGCCGACGCCTGCTTGCGCATGAGCCCCACCTTCCACACCACGTATAACGGCGTCGCCGCGAGCATGGCCAGACCACGCGCCCCCGTACCGGACAGCGCCCAGCCGCGCAGCGCGTACAGTGACAGGGCGGTAACGCACAGCGCCGCGGCGCTCGACGTGGCGGCGCCGGTGCCGGTGACGATCGCGAGCAGCGCGCCCGCGACGGTGAGCGCGGCGGCTCCGAGGCCGAGGTACGACAGCGGCGGAATGAGCAGGTCGACGGCGAGGTCGAACAGCACGCCGCTCTTCTGCTGCCAGGCGGCCTTCAGCAGAGGGCCGACGTGGGCGCGCACCATCGCCTGGCGGCCGCCCTCCCAGCGCACGCGCTGGCTGCGGCTCGCCTGCTCGCTCGACACCATCTCGCCGTAGACCTGGGCTTCGTCGACGTACCAGACGCGCTCGCCGGCCTTGCCGAGGCGGATGCCGAACTCGAGATCTTCGACGACGCTGAACGCGTCGTGCGGCACCTTCTGCAGCAGCGCCTTCGTGAAGCACATGCCGTTGCCCTTGAGGCCGCACGACAGCCGCAGGTTCTCGCGCCCACGGCCGCGCACGCGGTGGAACATCGCGAACGCGATCGCCATCAGCGTCGTGCGCCACGAGGCCTGCGAGTTGTCGACGCCGTAGAACGCCTGGCAGGCCTGCGCGCCCTTGGCGAGGCGGGCGGCGAACGCGATCAGCAGGTTCGGCGTGACGCGGGTGTCGGCGTCGACCACCACGACGGCGTCGCCCTCGAGCCGGTCGAACGCGTACTGCAGCGCGTAGCCCTTGCCTTTGTGCGTGGCGCTGGCTCGCTCGAGCACGACGGCGCCGGCCTCGCGGGCGAGGCGGGCGGTGTCGTCGCTGCAGTTGTCGGCGACCACGACGACGCGCCGCTTGTCCTGGGGCCACTCGAGCGCGAGCAGGCTCTTCACGGTCGAGGCGATGCCGGCGGCCTCGTTGTGGGCGGGCACGACGATGTCGAACGACGGGGGCACCTCGGGGCCGAGCGGCAGCCGCGGCCGCCACGACAGCACGGTGAGCACGAACAGGTAGCCGCAGGCGAGCACGAGCGGCAGCGCGGCGACGGCGATGAGGGTGTCGAGGAGCAGGCTCACGCCACGGCTCCTCCCCGGGCCGCGCGCTGCGCGCGGGCGAGCTGCACGAACGCCTTCGCTTCGCCGATGCGGACGCTCCGGGTCACCAGGGCGAGCGTAACGTATGCGGCGGCGTCGATGCCGATGCGCAGCCAGCGGTTCCAGCCGGGCACGACGCGCTCCATCGCGACGTCGAGCGCGACGACGGCGAGGGCGGTGACGAGGGTGCGCGCGGCGACGGTGAGCAGGCGGCGATCGTAGGCGAGGCGGCCGAGGCTGCGCAGCATGACGCTGGTGGTGAGCACCTCGGCAACGACGATCGAGACGGCGCAGGCGGCGGCGCCGTAGCCGGGGCCCCAGCGCTGGAGCGCGGGCGGCACGAGCAGCAGGTCGAGCAGCGGGGTCAGCATGAGCGTGGAGAGCGAGGTGAGCGTCACCGTCCACCCGCGGCCGAGGGCGGCGAGGCAGTTCGCGGCGACCACGTTGAGGTACGTGATCGCGAACGTGCAGGCCATGATCTTGAGCACGAGCGCAGAGGGGGCGTACTCGGGCTTGTAGAGCGCGATGAGCTCCTCGGCGGAGACGAACGCGCCGACGGTCAGCGGAGCGCCGAGCACGATGCAGACCTCGACGGCGCGGCGGATGATGGCGGCCGCCTCTTCTTCGCCGCGCTGAAGAGCGCGCGACAAGAGCGGCAGCAGCACCCAGCCGATGACGGGCGAGACGACCATCAGCATGCCGCCGATGCCGAGCACCAGCGTGTACCAGCCGATCTCGCGGTCGGCGGCGGCGTGTGAGCCGAGAATGCTCGCGGACATGGTGCCGACGAGCGCGACGTCGGCGCGGCCGGTGCCGACGAGGGCGATGTTGTTCACCCAGAACGGCGTCGAGGCCTTCATGAGCTTCCACGTCGCCTCGAGGTCGACGCGCATCGTGATCTGGGTGTGGAGCCGCGCGAGGTACGCCGAGAAGAGCGCCTTGAACGTCTCGGAGGCGAGGAACGCGACCGCGAGCCAGATCACGGAGAGCCCGAGGAAGAGCACGGGCACGACGATCGCAGCCCAGATCAGCTTGCCGACGATGTTGACGATCGACAGCCCGCCGACCCGCCCCGCCGCGTGCAGCACCGACGACGCCGTGTTCTGCGTCATCAACATGAGCTGGGCGACGCCGAAGATGACGGCGAGCAGCACGATCTGGTCGGAGCGGCCGAGCAGCTTCAGCGCCAGCGCCATCGCGCCGGTGAGCACGACGGTGAAGGTGGTGCGGACCACGACGATGCCGCCCCACAGACCGTCGGCGGACTTGAGCGTCACGCCGAGCTCCTTGCGGAGCACGGTGTCGACGCCGAGCCACGCGACGATGAGGAAGAGGCCCGCGAACCCGTCGGCGAAGTTCAGCTCGCCGTAGCGCTCGGTGCCGAGCTGCCGGGGAATGAGGAACTGCCGGACGGCGATGGTGATGCCGAACGACACCACCAGGGAGCTCGCCAGCTTCATCGCGTTCGCGATCGCCGAGTACGCCTCGAGGCCCTGGCTGGTCTGCTTGGGTGGCGGTGCGGTCATCTGGTTCGCAACAGGCGCTAGCCTACGACACGCAGGGTTAACGGGGCCCAGGCGGTGGCGCGTGAGAATTCATTGCAGTTTCGAGGTGGTGACTGCCAGAACTCCCGCGACCGATGAAGGTGCTGGTGACGAGCGCGTGGGGCCAGGGCCGCTCGGTCGAGGAGCTCCTGCGCTGCGCGGAGCTCGACCGCTTCGGCGTGCACACGCTGACCCAGAACCCGGCCGAGGCCGAGGTCATCTTGTTCGCCGAGACGGTGCACTTCGACGACCCGGCGTGGCGCACCGTGAAGCGGCACCCGTACCTCGCGCGCTACCGCGAGAAGTGCTTTCTCTACAACGAGGCCGACGAGCCGTGGTGCGTGCTGCCAGGGCTCTACTGCTCGATGCCGAGGCGCGCGTTTCAGCCGCGGCGGCAGAAGGCGTTCGGCTACCTCTACACGATGAACGACAAGGTGGGAGGCGCGGCCGGCCCAGAGCGGCGGTGGCTGTACTCGTTCATCGGTGCGGCGAACTCGGCGGCGAGGCGGCGCATCTTGCGGATACGGGACGCGCGGGCGGTGCTCGAAGACACGTCGGCGTTCAACATCTGGCTGCCGATGGAGCCGGAGGAGCGCGAGCGCCGCGAGCGGCGTTACGCGGAGGTGATGCAGGGCAGCCTGTTCGCGCTGTGCCCGCGCGGAGCGGGGACCTCGTCGTACCGGCTGTACGAGGCGATGCGCACGGGCGTGGCGCCGGTGCTGGTGTCGGACGAGTGGGTCGCCCCCGACGGCCCCGACTGGGGCGGCTTCATGCTGCGGGTGCGGGAGGCCGACGTCGCGCGCATCCCCGAGGTCTTGCGCGGCCGGGAGGCCGAGGCGGTGGAGCGCGGCGTGCGGGCGCGCGTCGCGTGGGAGCAGTACTTCGCGGGTGACGTGAAGTTCCACCGCGCCGTCGAGGCGTGCCGCGAGCTCCTGCGGCTGCGGCGGATTCCGGAATCGGTGGCGCAATACCGGCCGTCGTTCGAACATGTGCGCTCGACGGTTCACCGGTGGTTACACGAAGGGCGCATGTACATGAGACAGAGGCTGAAGGAGTGATCGACGAGATCGAGGTGCTGGAGCGGTTGACCGTGCTGCTGCGCGAGGACGACGACGTGCAGAAGCTCTTGCAGACGGTGGTCGATCAGAGCGCGCTGCTGCTGGGAGTGCCGCGGGTGTCGGCGTGGCTGCTCGACGCGTCGAGCACGAAGCTGGCGGCCGGAGCGCGCGCGGGCATGCCGCTGCACAACAAGCCCGACTTCGCGTACCAGCGCGGCCAGGGGCTGATCGGGTGGATCGCCGAGCAGGCGCAGCCGATTCGGCTCGCGAACGCGGAGGACGACGAGCGGTTCCTGCCGCGGCCGGGGCGCGTCGAGCCGCTGAAGTCGTTTCTCGGGGTGCCGCTGCTGGCGCGGCGGCGGTGCATGGGTGTGCTGTCGGCGGTGGCGCCCGAGCCGTCGTACTTCTCGCGGCATCACGAACAGCTGCTCACGATCGTCGCGGGCATCTGCGCCGACCACCTGCCTACCAGCGCTCCGGGTCGATGAGCTCGCTCCCCGCAGTGCCCCTTGGCCAATCGAACCCTGCGCAATTCCCCCCTGCGCAGGCCCAGGCCCAGGCCCAACCTGCCAGCGATCAGGCGGCGGCGGCGTCTTTCACGGGCGCCCCACCCTCGGCGTAGATCGCCGCACCGGCGCGAAGCGGCGGGACTACGTGACCATCGACAAGCGCGCCTGACGCGCTGATGGGCTGGGCCTGGGCCTGGGCCTGCGCAAGGGGAGATTGGGCAAGGGGAGATTGGGCAGGCCGGGAGCATGGGCAGGCCGGGAGCATGGTCCACACTCGAGGGGCCTGCGCCTCCCCCGAAAGGGAGGCGCCTTTCCTACCAGCACTCCGGGTCGATGAGCTCCGGGCGGTACTCGAAGTGCATCGTGTCGTAGTGGATCCAGCGGCCGCCCCAGATGAAGCCCTCGGCCTCGAACGCATCGACGATCGCCTGCGGGTAGCGGTTCACCCACTTGAGCGGCTTCTTCGGCCGCTGCCAGCGCCAGTAGTTGCTGCGCTCGACGTTGAGATCGATCGCGATGCCGAACGCGTGCGTCGACAGCGACCGCGAGCGGGCGATGCGCCGCCAGTGCCAGGTGCCGCCGAGCCCCTTGAAGAACGGCAGCAGGCTGGCGTCGGCCTTCGCGGCGGCCTCGAGCCGCGCCGTGACGCGCTCGAGCGCCGCCGCCGCCTTCTCGTGAAACGGGTACCTCGAGCCGAAGAACCTCACCTTCGTGAGGTGGCTCATCACCTCGCGCCAGCTCGAGCCGTAGGTGGCCTTGAACAGCGGGTCGATGCGGGCGCGGCCGGGGTCGTCGAGCGTGTCGTCTCCGAAGACGGGCTTGATCGGCCCCTTGTCGTAGCGTGACGCGAAGATGTCCCTCAGCGCGGGGAGGCCGGGGCCTTCCTCCTCCGCGTCTTCTCCGCCGTCGGCGTCGATCTCGGCAGCGCGGCCGTTGTCCCACGAGAGAAAGCTGGCGTCGGGGAGCATCAGGCCCCAGCCCGCGTCGGTCTTCACGGCGGTGCCGACGTAGTACCTCGCGAGGCAGGCGAGGCCCTTCGGGGTGGCCGGGCCGGCGTCGGGGGCGCCGGCGTCGGCACGCCCCGAGAGCGCGGCCGCGGCGGGCCGGGCGGAGCTGGCGGCGCTCGCGGTTCCTCCGTCGGCGGCGACGAGCATGACGAGCACGACCGACTGCACGGCAAACGAGGCTAACATCCCCCGCCCCATGCGCCTCGGGTTCGCACTGCTCGCAGTGTCCGTCGCAACGGCCGCCCACGCCCAGATGCTGCAGAACATGACGCCGCCGAAGCACCGGCTGGTGCACCGGCAGATCCTCGTGCTGCGCGTGAACCCGCTGGGCCTGCTCTACGACGGCCGGTTCATGTACAGGTTCAGGCTGTACGAATCAGACAGCCCGGCGCTGCGCGACAACTTCGTGGGCATCGGCGTCGCGCCCGGCCTGAGCCCCGCGTTCGCGCGCGCCGGGGTCTACGTCGAGCTGCAGCCGGCGAGCTTCCTCGGGCTGTGGTCGGTCTACGAGTACGTGCAGTACTTCGGCACGTTCAATCTCCTGCAGTCGTGGCGCGACGCTCAGGAGGAGTTCTCGGACACCGCGATCCGCGAGCGGCCCGGCGAGCGCTACCTGGGCGGCGGCACGCAGTGGACGCTCGGAGCGAACCTCCAGGGGAAGGTGGGCATCGTCGTGGCTCGCGCGCTCTTCCGCCTGGTGCGGCCCGACTTCTCGCTCAAGCCGACGCACGCGGTCGAGTACGACCAGTTCTACGACACGCTCATGCCGAACCGCGGGTGGTCGCTGTTCGGAGACGTCGACGTGCTCGCGACGTTCAAGAGCGGGCTCATCGTCGGCGTGCGGTACACGCTCGCGGTTCCGTTCTACGGGCCGCAGCACCTCGACCCGTCGCTGCCGCCGCCGAACAACACCCACATGCGCGTCGGCCCGGCGATCGGCTGGCAGTTCTTCTCGCGCGACGGCGCCACGTTCAACCAGCCGACGGTCTTCCTGCTCGCGCAGTGGTGGCTCATGCACCGCTACCGCACCGGGGCAGACGTCTCGGTGGCCGCGCCGTGCGTGACGCTCGCGTTCACGTTCAACGGCGACTTCCTCGACGTCGGCGCGCCGGCCCCCGCGCCGCCGGTCGAGCCCGCTCCGGCGCCCGAGCCCGCTCGGAGCGCTCCAGCGGCCGAGCCCGCGCCCGCACCGCAGGCCGAGTAACCTCAGTCACGCGCGGGTGACGGCGCGACGAGAGGCCTTCGCCCCGGGTGGATCCGTTCGGCAGGCTGCGGCAACCGATGCGCGTCATGAACGTCGAGTGCTCCATCGGGGTCTTTAGCGCGCTCGTGCTCGCCTGCGGCGGGCCCGCCACCGATCTCGCGGGCTACGCGCCGGCCGGGCTGACGGCCTCGCTCGTGCGGGTGAAGGCGACGGAGCCCGCCGGCCCGAGGCTCCTGCAGGTGACGCTGGCCCAGAGCCCGGGCGCCTGCGCCGCGCTCGGCCGCGACGTGAGCGCGACGGTCGCGGGCATGACGCTCACGCCGCGTCACCCCGGAGGGTGGGTGAGCGCTCCGCGCATCGGCTCGGGCGGCCGGCTCGACGGCAGAGACTGCCAGGCGGCGTGGTTCGAGCTCGCGGTCGACGACGACGCCGCGGCCGAGGCCATCAACGCCGCGCCTGCGATCGTGATCGAAGACGCATCGGCCCGCCTGGTGGCCGAGGTGGTCGAGCCCCTGACGCCGCGGCAGCTCTCGCGGAGCGGCAGCGGCCCGCTCCGCCCCGGCGACGCGCTCGAGCTCACCTGGAGCCCCGCCGCCCGGCTCGAAGGCTCGACCGCGGTCGTCGACTACGGCTCGCCGGCGACCGCCGACGTCGTGCCCGTCGAGGTCACGGCCACCGGCGCGCGCGTCATCGTGCCGGCGGGAGCGCCGCCGGGACCCGCGCAGCTCAGCCTCCGGGGCCTGAGCCCCGCGATGCTGCGCTGCGAGGGCTTCGAGCGCTGCGCGTGGCTCGACGGCACCCGGTTTCGCGACGCCGCGCTGCCGATCGCGATCTCGAACTGAAGGTCAGCGCCTACTCGACGACGACGAGCTTCGCGCCGTTCTCGACCGCGGTGCCCTCGACGGCGGCGACCTCGACGACCTTGCCGGCCTTCGGCGACTTGAGCTCGTTCTCCATCTTCATCGCCTCGACCACGACGAGCCCCTGGCCTTCCTTCACCTCGTCGCCGGCCTTCACGAGCACCTTCACGATCTTGCCCGGCATCGGCGCGGCCACCGTCTGCTTGCCCTCGACCGTGAAGCCCGCGTTCGCGGCGCGCAGCCGCAGCTTCCGCTCGTCGGCGACGTCGACCTTCGTCACCTGGCCCTTCACGAGCACGCGCACCTCGTCGCCGGCCTCCTCGAACTCAACGGCGTACGACTCGCCGTCGAGGATCAGCGAGACGGCTCCGTGCGGCAGCACCAGCGACTCGAGCTCGTGCTTCGCGCCGCGGTACGTCACGGCGTAGCGCTGCGCGCCCAGCGGCGTGACGTCGACGGCCTCGGGCTCGGCGCCCTTCTTCGTCTTCGCGAACCAGCGCGTCGTCCTCATCGGCGCCTCCCGTGCCGCCACATCGAGCCGCCGCCGCCACCCGACGCCGAGGCCGCGACCTTCGCCGCCGCCTTCTCGGCCTGCTGCTGCGCGTAGACGGCCGCGGCGAGCACCGCGACCTCGGTGAGCTTCGGGTCCTCGGCGCCGAGCAGCTGCTCGTGCGCGCGCGGCAGGAAGCCGGTGTCGTAGTCGCCCTTCACGAAGTCGGGGTGGTGGAGGATCGCGCGGAGGTAGCGCAGGTTCGTCGTGATGCCCTTCACCACGTACTCGCTGAGCGCGCGATCGAGCCGCGCGATCGCCTCGGCGCGCGACGGCGCCCAGGCCGACAGCTTGGAGATCATCGGGTCGTAGAACCGCGGCACCTCGTAGCCGGCGTACACGCCCGAGTCGTCGCGTACGTTCGGGCCGCCCGGCACGCGCAGGTACTCGATGCGGCCCGGCGACGGCATGAAGTTCTGCGCCGGGTCTTCGGCGTACACGCGCGCCTCGATGCTGTGCCCCCGCGGGTGCAGCGGCTCGAGGAACGGCAGCTTCCCGCCCTGCGCGACGTCGAGCTGCCAGCGCACGAGATCGAGCCCCGTCACCCACTCGGTCACCGGGTGCTCGACCTGGAGCCGCGTGTTCATCTCGAGGAAGTAGAACGAGCGCGTCGAGTCGACCAGGAACTCGACGGTGCCGGCGCCGACGTAGCCGACCGACTTCGCCGCGCGCACCGCGACGTCGCCCATCTTCGCGCGCAGCTCGGCGTTCAAGATCGGCGAGGGGGTCTCTTCGATCACCTTCTGGTGCCGCCGCTGCGCGCTGCACTCGCGCTCGTTCAGGTGAATGCAGTTGCCGTGGCCGTCGGCGAAGACCTGGATCTCGACGTGGTGCGGCTGGTCGAGGTACTTCTCGAGGTACACGGCGTCGTTGCCGAAGCTCGACATCGCTTCGCTCTTCGCCGCGCGCCAGCCGCTGTCGAAGTCGGCCATCTTCTCGATGCGGCGCATGCCCTTGCCGCCGCCGCCGCCCGCGGCCTTCAGCATCACGGGGAAGCCGACCTGCGAAGCAAACGCGCGGGCCTCCTCCAGGCTCTTGAAGGGCTCGGTGGCGCCGGGCACGACCGGCACCTGCGCCTTCACCATGTGAGAGCGGGCGCGCGTCTTCTCGCCCATCGCGTCCATCGCGCTCGCGGGCGGGCCGATGAACGCGATGCCGGCGGCGTCGCACGCGCGCACGAACGACGCGTTCTCGGAGAGGAAGCCGTAGCCCGGGTGAATCGCGTCGGCCTTCGCCTTGCGCGCGGCGTCGAGAATCGCGTCCTGGTTCAGGTAGCTCTCGCGCGACGGCGGCGGGCCCACGCAGTACGCCTGGTCGGCCTGGCGCACGTGCAGCGCCGAGCGGTCGGCCTCGGAGTAGACGGCCACGGTCGAGAGGCCGAGCTCGCGGCAGGTGCGCATCACGCGGATGGCGATCTCTCCGCGGTTGGCGACGAGAATTCTCTTGAAGCGGGGAGCCATGTCCCCCGCCACCTAGAGCTTCCGCGCCATGAAGTCGAGGAGCTGTTCACCCGTCACGGGACGGCCACACGCGCGCTGCAGCACCGCATCGGTCGTCAGCCCCTGCTGAAAGTCCTCGATCGCGCGCGCGACGGCCGCGTCGGTGCCGCACTCGCGCATCAGCTCGACCATCGCGTAGCTCTGCACGTACGCGAGGCTCGCGTCTTCGTTCTGCTCGAACGCCTGGAAGCTGCCGTCGAGCGAGCTGAACGGCACCCAGACGCGGTTCTTCACCATCAGGGGCCAGCCGCGGCGCCGGTCGGTCTGATCCGCGAACGACTGCGCGAGGCCCTCGTGAAACCAGCGCGGCGCCTTCGACGCGAACCGCGACACCTGCGCGTGCAGCGTCTCGTGGCGCACGATCTTGGCGTCGGCGCCGCCGTCGCGCGCGCTCAAGACGATGCGCAGCGTGCCGTCGTAGACCGCGGCGGTCCACGCGCGGGTGCACGAGACGGCGAGCAGCTCGGAGTGGCCGGGGTAGGCGACCACGGTGAGCTGCCTGCGGCGCTCGGTGCCGGTGAGCAGCGCGGCGTCGTCGAGCGAGCGGTTCACGGCGTAGAGCAGGTCGTCGGCCTGCACCGGCGTCAGCGCCTCGCGCGGCCACAGGAGCGTCGCGCCGCTGCGCTCGACGCGGGCATAGTCTCTCTGGATGTCGCGCTGCACCTCGAGCAGCGCGCGCAGGCGGGCGAGGTCGGGGCTCGGGTCGGCGGCGAGGTAGTCCGACAGGCCGTCGATCGCCTCGTCGAGGTCGGGCGAGTGGCGGGTAGCGGCGGCGATCGCCCAGCCGAGCGCGGGGTCTCGCGGCAGCAGCGCGCGCGCCTTGCGCAGGGCCGCGACGTGGCGCTCGGGATCCGTCTTCTCGGTGTCGAGCGCGGTCTGCACCCACGCGGCGGCCTCGGCCGCGGGCTTCTTCGTCAGCAGCCCGCGCAGCGTGTGCCTGATCTCGTAGAACCCCTTCGAGTCGTCGGGGTCGCAGAACCCGGCCGCGAGCGGCGGAGCGGGCGGCGCCGCAGCGGCGAGCGGCTCGGGCTTCGGAGCCGGCGGCGGCGCGGGCGAAGGCGCTGCAGGCGGCGGCACGGCGGCCTGGACCTGCGGCGCCGCCGGAGCGGGCCTGAGCCACAGCCACGCCGCGATGGCGGCTGCCGTGACGATCAGGAGCAGCAAGAGGTTACGCATGGCGGACACGACACCCGTTCGTTACCAATTCCTCGATGTACGTGGCGAACATCATGAGCACGGCGATCGTGACCGCGCTGCCGTGGTTTCCTGCCGCACGCCTGGCCGAGCTCATGGTGGACGAGAACATCGGCGCCGTGCCGATCGTCGACGAAGACGGTACGCCGGTCGGCATCGTGACGCGCTCCGATCTGCTCGAAGAAGACGAGTGCGAGTACGAGGGCGGTGAGGCGACGGCCGACGACGTGATGCGGCGCTCGCCGGTCACCGTCGGGCCGAGCACGCCGATCTCCGAGGCCGCGCGCGTGATGGCCCGCCAGCGCGTGCACCACCTGCTCGTCGTCGACCTCGAGGGCCACCTCGTGGGCCTGCTGTCGTCCTTCGACGTCGTGCGCTGGGTCGCCGAGGTCGAGCTCCTCACCGCCCGCGTGTGAGCGCAGAAGTCATGTGACACGGCGCTCGGCGGGCCGTCCAACCATCTGAAATCGCTGCGTCTTTGGGCGGCCGGAGCCTTGCTCAAGGGGTCGGCATGGCCCCTCGCATCGCTCCCCAGCCGCCCCGCATCTCGCACCCGAAGCCCGCGCCGCCTCCTCCGGCGGCGACGCCGCCTCCTCCGACGGGCGGGGAATCGAAGCCGGGCAAGCTGAAGACGTGGGTCGATACGCAGAACCCGCTGGTGCCGAAAGATGGGTACCTCGAGATCGACTACAAGAAGATGACGGATCCGAACACCGGCGCGAGCCCGCTGGTGCCGACCCGCATCGAGCTCGCGAACGGCAAGTACGCGACGGTCAAGACGGCGACGCTGTCGGATCAGGGCCGCACGAGGGCCTACGTGGTCAGCGCGCCCGGGCAGCCCGACGTGCTCGCGGTGCCGCTGGGCCCTGGCAGCGGGGGGGCCTTTCGGTTCTACGTCGCGACCCCCGGAGCGAACGACAAGATGACGCTGGACGGCCGCTCGTGGAGCCTGACCGACTGGATGAGCCCGCCGACGGGTCACCTGTTCCAGCTCGCGAGCAGCTTCGTGAACCGTGGCGACCCGCCGGTGACGAGCCCGGCCGACCTGGCGGCGCAGAAGAAGGCGCGCGACAGGGGCGCCGCGGCCGGCGTCGCGAAGCAGGTCGATGCCCTGCAGAAGCAGACGGTCGCCGCCAAGGCGCAGCTCGCGCAGGCGTCGGCCACGATGGCGAAGGAGCTGCAGTTCCTGATGCCGGCCATCAACGACGGCACCGTGCGCGTCGATCGCGACGGCCAGGGCCGCATCCGCTTCGAGATCGCCCAGAACCCGAGCATGAAGCCCGGCGAGCGGCTGAAGCTCGAGGAGCACTTCGGCGACCGCCTGGCGAACCTGACGGCGTCCGCCCGGGTCGTCGAGAAGCACCAGCAGCGCGCCGCCGCGATGCGTGAGCAGAGCGCAGCCGAGCTGGTGCAGCAGGTGAACTCGGGCCCGTTCATCGCGCACCTCGAGTCGCTCAAGCCCGCCGAGCGCATGGCGAAGATGAAAGAGATCGCCGCCCAGGTCGTCGGCACCCGCGCGGGCGCGCAGCTCGCGAGCGACCTGTTCGAGTACGACTACAACCGAAGAGACGCGTCGATGGGCAACCTCACGCCCAAGACCGAGCTCGGCAAGATGCTGTTCAAGGACGTGTACAAGGACCCCGCGGCGTGGAACGAGCTCAAGGGCGTCGCGCTGCACCTGGCGCCGCACATGCCCGGCGACCGCTACGGCGCGACCGAGCGGCTCTTCGAGATCAACCTCGGACGCAAGCTGGAGCCGAACGAGGTCAGCGCCGCGTTCAAGATCACCAACGCGTCGCCGCAGGAGCTCGAGCAGCCGGGCCTGCTCGACAAGTCGGGTGACGTCTCGAGCATGCTCGCGGCCCTCGGCGACGGCGCCGAGAAGGTGGCCGAGCGCGGCGGCAAGCTCGCCCGGGGCGCGCAGATCAGCGAGACCTCGCTGAAGGCGGGCGCGGCGGTCGTCGGCACGTTCCAGCTCACCCGCGGCATCTACGAGCTCGCGAAGGACCCGACTCTGGGGAACGCGGTGAACGTCACCGAAGACGCGACGCGCGCGGTCGGTGCCTGGGCGAGCTGGCTCGGCAAGACGAAGGCGCACGAGCACCTCGGGAAGGTGCTCGGCACCACGTCGGACGTGATCGGCCTGATGAAAGACCTGCACGGCCTCGCCACCGCGAAGTCGCCCGAGAAGAAGTACGACAAGTTCGTGAGCTCGTACGCCTCGGCGCTGATCGTCGCGGGCGGGCTCGCGGCGTCGGTGACGCCCTGGGGCATCGCGGCGCAGGTCGTCGGCCTGGGCGTGAAGCTGTTCCGCGAAGAGACCTCGGACGCCTACGACAAGGCCTACGGCACGCTGAAGAACGCGACGAAGACCGACGCCGAGCGCGCCGCCGAGGCTGCGGCGAAGAAGGCCGACTACGAGCGCCGCTCGAACAACTGGAACGGCCGGATGCAGTGATTCCAGGAGTCGCTGTGAGTGCCCGGGCGTGTCATCGTGGCGCCCGATGCCGAGGCTGGGCCGGTACACCATCGTGCGCAAGCTCGCGACGGGCGGCATGGCCGAGGTGTACCTCGCGCGGGTTGCGGGGCCCGGCGGCTTCGAGAAGCACGTCGTCCTGAAGTCGATTCTCCCGCAGCTGTCGGACAACGAGCTGTACGTGAAGATGTTCCTCGAGGAGGCGCGGGTCGCGGCGCAGCTCGATCACCCGAACATCGTTCACGTCTTCGACTTCGGAGAGATCGAGGGCACGTACTTCCTCACCATGGAGTACGTCGAGGGCGCCACGTTGCGGCAGCTCGGCCGCTGGTCGCGCAAGCCGGGCAACGAGGCCATCTCGGCGCCGGTCGCCGCGCGCGTCATCGCCGAGGCCTGCGCCGGCCTGCACTACGCGCACGAGTTCGTGCCGCCCGAGGGCTCGGAAGCCAAGCGCCTCGTGCACCGCGACGTCAGCCCCGAGAACATCATGCTGTCGAAGGCCGGGGCCGTGAAGGTGCTCGACTTCGGCGTGGCGAAGAACGTCGCCGAGCACGAGAAGTCGGGCATCGGGCTCGTGAAGGGGAAGCTCTCGTACATGCCGCCGGAGCAGCTGAAAGGGCACGAGCTCGATCGGCGCTCCGACGTGTATGCGCTCGGCGTCGTGCTGTACCAACTGCTCGCGGGGCGCCGGCCGTACGAGCGCGAGAGCGACGTCGCCTTGATCGAGGCGGTGCTGCGCGACGAGCCCGAGCCGCTGCTCAAGCACCGGCTCGATCTGCCCGACAACCTGATCGACCTCACGATGAAGGCGATCGCGAAGGCGCCGGAAGATCGCTTCCAGACCTGCGACGCGATGCGCGAAGCGCTCGAGGCCTACATCGCGAACGAGGGGCAGCCCGCGGGCTCGGCGCAGCTGTCGAAGCTCGTGCGCGCGTGGCTCGCCGACGAGAAGCTGCTCGGCCCGTCGCAGCCCTCGGGGCAGGGCTCGCGGCCCGGCTCGCAGTCGAGCGCTTCGCCGCTTCGCGCCGAGGCGGCCGAGGAGCGGCGCGGCACTCCGCCTCCGCCGCCCAAGCCCTCGCGGCCGCTCGCGCACACCATGCGCCAGGCCGCGCAGTCGACGCCGGGCGTGCGCGGCCCGTTCTCGGCCACGCCGCGTGCTCCGCCGATGGAGCTCACCGAGTACCAGCTCGAGGCCGAGCTCCTCGGCATGGACGAGCCGAAGACCGACCCCGGCCAGCCGCGCTTCGAGCCGGCTCTCCCTCGCGGCGGGGGCCGATCCTCCGGCGAGCTTCGCTCGCCTGCGGCGCGCGAGCTGCCGCCCACGAAGCCGTCTTCGCCTCGCGCGATGCGCCGGGCGTCGAGCGTCGCGATCCCCATCATCGAGGTGCCGTCGTCTCCCACGAACCCGGCGATCGGGCCGGACCGCCGGCGGTGGAAGAAGACGGCGGTCGGTGTCGAGCCGGTGCGGCAGGCGCTGCGCGAGAACCTGCGCGCCGATCGCTCGATCTCGGTGCTGCGCAAGCTGCCCGCGCTGATCGGCAGGCTGTGCGACGTCGAGGCCGAGACGCCGTGGGCGCTGCGCGAGGTGCTCGCCGGGGTCTTCGACGCCGCGGTGCTGTCGGACGATCACGCCGCGATCGCGAGCGTGCTGCAGCGCGCCGCGCGCTCGCCCGGCCAGGGCCGCTCGTTCGCGAACCTGGTCGACGACGAGCTCGCGAGCCCGCTGCGCATCGCCTGGCTCGTCGAGCGCCTGCGCTCGGGCCTTCCGGCCGACGTGCAGGGGCTCGAGTCGTGGCTCTTGAGGCTGTCGGCGCGCGCGGCGCCGCTGCTCGTCACCGCCCTCGAGGCGAGCGACCGGTGGGCCGAGCAGGAGCCGTTCGCGCGCGCTCTCGCCGCCGCCGCGCTGCTCGACGCAGGCCCGGTCTTGAAGGCGCTCGAGAAGCCGGCCGCGAAGACGGCCGCGGCGTTCAGCTACGCGCTCGAGAAGAGCGGCACCGACGGCCGGGAAGAGGTGTTCCGCGCGGTGCTCCAGCGCTCGCCCGTGCTGGAGGCCGAGGTGCTCGCCGGCCGCGCGCGCGCGATGGGCGAGGGTGCGCTCGAGCTGCTCGAGGGCTACATCGATCACGGCAAGCCCGACCTGCGCAGCCGCGCGCTCGAGCTGTGCGGTGAGCTCACGGGCGAGCGTGGCTTCGTGCACCTCTCGGCGCGCGTGATGGAGCCGACGTTCGACGAGCGGCAAGAGGTCGAGCGCGAGCTCACGTGGGCGGCGCTGCTGCAGGCGGGCGGCGAGGCCGGCTTCGAGGTGGCCGAGCAGGCGCTGGCCGCGAAGGGCAAGCTGCTCAAGAAGAAGAAGGGCGACGAGCGCAAGCTCACCATCATCGAGGCGCTGAAGAAGAGCAGGGCCGAGGCGGCGCGGGCGCTGCTCGAGCGCGTCGCAGCCGACGGGTCGCAGAGCGCGGCGGTGGTGGCCGAGGCGCGCGCGGCGCTCAGCTCCGAGGCGGTCGCCGTCGGCGAGCCCGAGGGCCGGGCGCAGCTCGTGGCGCGCGTGGCGCTGGAGCTCGCGCTGCTCTCGCGGGCGTCCACCACGGTCGACGTCGGCAGCGGCGTGCTCGACGTCGCGATCGAGCGCTTCAAGGAGGGCATCCGTCAGGTGCAGCTGCGCGACGGCTGGCTGAACCTCGAGGCGACCGGGGCGGGGCCCGAGCTGAACGACGGCGAGGTGAGCTTCGGCGGCTTCCACGCGTTGGCGGCCCCGGAGTGGGAGCGCGCGCTGAAGGCGAGAGACCTCAAAGGCCTGTCGGTCGCCGGCCCGGTCACGGTGCAGGAGCTGCGCTCGTTTCTGTTCCGCGCGTTCGACCCCGACGGCCGCGCCGAGCCGCTCAAGACCATCACGGCGTTCACGTACGCGGGCAAGCCGCTGGGGCGGCAGCCGGCGCTCGCTCCGGGCGACGACTCGACGGCGCGCGCGAGAGAGCTCTACGGCGAGGTGCTCGCGTGGCTGATGGGGCAGAAAGAGGCGCTCGACGCAGGCAGACCGCCCGACCTGCTGGCCGCCGACGTGCAGCTCGACGAGTGGGCGATGCTGATGGCCGAGGGTGACGTGCGCGAGCTCGGAGCGGTGAGCTGGAAGAAGGGTGGCCCGGGCGACCTCGAGCACGCGGTGAGCACGGCGGCGCTGGCGATGGCGTTCGCGCACGATCTCGGGCTGCCGCGCTCGGGCTTGCGCGAGGTGCTCGAGCTGTCGCTCGCGCTGGGGCTCGCCGGGCGTGAAGACGCGCTGCACGCGTCGGCGCTGCTGCTCACGCACCGGCTGAACCGCCTCGGCACGGTGGTGGCGGTGGCCGCGTGCGAGGTGGGCACGCAGGCGGGCGGTGGTGCGCCGGTGCTGACGCAGCTTCACGCGCTCGCAGACACGTACGACGCGTTGATCGGCGGCGACCGGCTGAGCACCGCCGACTCGCTGCAGAAGATGAACGGTGAGCTGCGCGGCCGCTTCAGCCCCGAGCTGCTCGCGCTGTTCACGCAGTGGGCGTTTGCCCAGAGTTGAGGGCCGGGGTGAGGGGGCGAGCGCTCAGCGAGTCGCCGTGGAAACGAGAAACGAGCCGACGCGTGTTCCGAGCGCCGGCAAAGTGAACACGGCGCGCTCCAGCAGGTTGCCCGGGACCACGGCGACGCCGAGCGCACGGCCGAGCACGCGCTCGTAGTACTCGCGCTCGAAGTAGATCGGCAGCGCAGAGGACACGCTGACGCCCGAGAAGCCGGCGCCGCTCAGCGCGCGCTCGAGGTTCCACGGCCAGTGCAGCACCTCGTTCTCGGTCTTCATCGAGCGCGAGCCGAGCACCACGCGGAAGACGAACACGAGCGGGTTCTGCGGGTTCGGGTCGATCGCGAACACGCGCCCGCCGGGCTGCAGCACGCGCCAGCACTCGCGCAGCATCAGCGACGGGTCGGGGAAGTGGTGCAGCACGTTGCCGAGGAACACGCCCGCGAAGCTGGCGTCGGGAAACGGCAGCCGCTCGGCGTCGGCGACCGCCGCGAGCGCGCCGGGCACCCGCCGGCGCAGCGCGCGCACCGCCTGCGGGCTCAGGTCGGCGGCCCAGACGCGGCCCGCGCCCGCGGCCGAGACGAGGTGCTCGGTGTACTCGCCGCTGCCGCAGGCGAGGTCGAGCACGCGCCCGCGCGGGTCGACCGCCGCGCAGAACGTCTCGGCGAGCCTGCGCATGCTCTCGCCGGTGAACGTGCGCCAGCCGCTCTCGGCGACCCACGCGTCGAACGCGTCGCGCTCGGCCTGCTTCTTCTGCCCGCTAGCGGACAACCTTCAGGCCCCTCAGCGACGCCTTGAGCAGCTTGAGGCCATGCCGAATCGGCTGCATCTTCGACTCGCCGGCCTTGCGCGTCTTGTAGTGCACGGGCAGCTCGACCATCTTCATGCGGAAGCGCGCGGCGGTGAAGAACAGGTCCCAGTCGCCCCAGAGAAACTCGGTCATCTCGAAGTGCTGCCAGTACTTCCGCAGGAAGACCTTCGTTCCGCAGAACGGGTCGCTGATGCGCCGCGCCATGATCCAGCTGAGCAGCGAGGCGAAGAACGTCACGCCGAGCCGGTTGAGCGGAGGAATCGAGTCTTTCTCGCGCGGGTAGACGACGCGGGTACCGTTGATGAACTCGGCGCCGCGCTCCATCGCGTCGTGGAAGATGGGCAGCTCCTCGGGCGGGGTGGTGGCGTCGCAGTCGAGCATCATCAGCACGTCGCCCTTCGCCGCCTTCCAGCCCTCGCTGACGGCGTAGCCCTTGCCGCGGTTCGGCGAGTAGCTGATGAGGCGGATGTCGTCGCGGCCCTTCATGACCTCGCGCACGATCGCGGCGGTGCGGTCGCTCGACCCGTCGTCGACCACGATGATCTCGCGCCACGTGCCGAAGTTCGGGATGCGCTCGATGCACTCGCGCACGTTGCCCTCTTCGTTGAAGCACGGCACCACCACGGAGCACGACATCGGAGTGCGGTGCGCCTGCGCCTGGCCCGGCCGCACCACCATGTACTGGCCGAAGCAGAAGCGCTCGAGCACGGGCAGCCGCGGCACGACCGCGTTCAGCGTCTGCGACCACGGCACGGCGAACCGGAAGCCCGAGTCGATGAGCTCGAAGCCCGAGATGCCGGCGAGGTTCGTGAGATCTTCGAGCGCGAGGATGTTGCGCTCGATCGACGGCGTCGAGAGGCCGAGCCACCGCGCGACGCGCAGCCCCCAGAGCATCGACGGGTTGACCGCGAGGACGATCGCCTTGCCCTCGGGCGCGAGCAGCTCGCCCACGTGCGCGAGCACCTCGTGGAGGCGATCTTCGTACGTGAGGTAGTCGTCGAGGATGACGTAGTCGAACTTCGCCTTCGGGACGTATGCCTTGAGGTCGGCGGCCTCGACGCTCCAGCCCGGCGCCTTCGAGGGGTCGAACGGGAGGCCGCCGCCGGGCGCGACGAGCGCGATGCCCTCGACGCCGCGGAGGCTCTCGACGATGCCGGGCTCGCGGCAGCCGGCGAGCAGCACGCGGCTGCCGGCGGGCACGACCGAGCCCAGGAAGGCGGCGATCTGACGGCTGAAGTAGCGCGGGCGCTCGGCGATCGGCGCGGCGCGGGCCACCTCGGGGCTGACGGCCGAAGTCACGCGCGCAACATAGCGCACGCCGCAAAAAGGGCTGATGCTCGGCGAGCGCATGCTCCGCCGCCGCCCGAGCCCCGAGGCGCTCGCCCTCGTCTTCACGGCCGTGACCGGCGCGCTCATGGCGATCGAGGTGCAGGCGAGCCCGCACGGCATCCGCCCCATCGTCGACGAGCGCTACTACGTCGACTGGGCGTTCTCGATCGCCCGCGGGCAGCTCGTCGGCGACGGGCCGTTCTGGCTCGACCCGCTCCACGCGTACGTGCTCGGGCTCGTCTTCTGGCTCACGAAGGGCTCGCTGCTCGCCGGCCGCCTGCTCAACGTCGCGCTCGGCACCGGCACCGTCGCGCTCGTGGGCGCCATCGCGCGAACGCTGTGGAGCCGGCGTGAAGGCGCGCTCGCGATGTGGCTGCTCGCGCTCTACGCGCCGCACACGTTCATGTTCGGCTTCCTGATGAAGGAGGCGCTCGTCGTGCACCTCGTCGCCTGGGCGCTGCTGCTCGCCGTCCGCTGGTCGACGTGGCGCGACTGGGCGGGCTTCGGCTTCGTGCTCGGACTCTCGTGGATCGCCCGCGGCAACTTCGTCGCGCTGGTGCCGTTCGGGCTCGGCTGGGCCGCGTGGCAGCTGCGGCGCACGCCGCGTTGGATTCCGGTCGTGCTGCTGTGCACCGCCGCGCCGCTCGCCGTCGCGTCGGCGCACAACCTCGCGGCGGGCGGCAGCTGGCGGCCGATGACCGCGCTCGCGGGCCCGAACTTCTATTACGGCAACAACCCCGACGCGAACGGCGTCTTCAAGCCGCTGCCCTTCGTGAAGGCGCGCACGTACGACGAGAAGATCGAGTTCCTCGCCGAGGCCGAGCGGCGCACCGGTCGGAAGCTGACGATGCAGGAGATGAGCGACTACTGGCTGCGGCAAGGCCTGCAGTTCTGGCGCGAGCAGCCGGGCCAGGCGCTCGGCCTGCTGCTCAAGAAGGTGTGGTTCGTGGTGCACGACTACGAGGCGCCCGACACCTATCCGCAGACCTGCTTCAAGCGGTGGCTGACTCCGGTGCTGTGGGTGCTGCCGCTCTCGTTCGGGCTGCTCTTCGGCCTCGCGCTGATCGGGCTCGACCGCCGCGCCGCGTTCCTCGCCGGGTTCGCCGTTCTCTACGCCGGCACCATCGTCGTCTTCTTCGTGTTCGACCGGTACCGCATTCCGCTCTGCGTGCCGCTGTGCGTGCTGGCCGCGCACGGGCTGTCGCGGCTGTACGAGCAGCGGCTGCCGTGGCGGCCGTTCGCGGTCGTCGTGGTCGCGACGCTGGTGTCGATCGTGCCGTCGCCGGCATCGGTGGAAGCGGACGCACGCGACGGCTTCTGCGCGTACCAGATCGCGAAGCAGCTCGAGGCCGACGGCTTGAACGAGGAAGCGCGTGGGTGGCTCGAGCGGGCCGCGCCGGCGTTCGCTCCGCCGTAGCCAGAGAGCGTGACGGCTGACGGCGAGGCGGCGGTTCACTGCGGTTCTGGTGTCAGCACCACGCGTTCGGACAGTTGTGGAGCCTTCAGCACCGGGTACGTCGCCGCGCGGACGACAGTCGTTGTCCGCAGAGCGGAGGGGCTCGGCCCTGAAGCCTCCACAGTCGTCCGAAGCTGTGGGCTCGAGTCCCCGCTGCTTGACACGTTCGGACAGTTGAGGAGCCTTCAGCACCGGGTACGTCGCCGCGCGGACGACAGTCGTTGTCCGCAGAGCGGAGGGCTCGCCCTGAAGCCTCCACAGTTGTCCGAAGCTGTGGGCTCGAGTCCCCGCTGCTTGCGAGGAGCGGCCGCCGCTTCCTCGCTGGCCGTCGTGCAGCGACGGAGCGGGCGGTAGTCGCAGCAGGCTCTCTGGCGGCGTTAGGATGCCCGCCCAGCGTGCGCATCGTCATCACCGGTGGAGCGGGCTTCGTGGGCTCGAGCCTCGCCCTCGGCTGGCGCGCCGACGGCCACGAGGTGCACGCGTTCGACAACCTCAAGCGCCGCGGCTCGGAGCTCAACCTCGCGCGCTTCAAGAAGGCCGGCGTGAAGTTCCAGCACGGCGACGTTCGCGAGCCTGGCGATCTCGCCGAGCTGCCCGCCACCTTCGATCTCCTCGTCGACGCCTCCGCCGAGCCCAGCGTCCTCGCCGGCCTCGACGGCTCACCTGCCTACCTGCTCGACACCAACGTGAAGGGCACGCTGCACTGCCTCGAGCTCGCCCGCGCTCGCACGCGCACGGTCATCTTTCTCTCGACCTCGCGCGTCTACTCCGTGGCCCCGCTGCGCGCGCTGCCCCTCGAGGAGACCCCCACGCGCTTCACCAGCAAGACGGCGATCTCCGAGACCTTCCCCACCGACGGCCCACGCTCCCTCTACGGCACCACCAAGCTCGCGAGCGAGCTGTTCGTCCAGGAGTACGGCGCCACCTACGGCCTGCGCACCGTCATCGACCGCTGCGGCGTCATCGCGGGCGCCGGGCAGTTCGGCAAGGTCGACCAGGGCTTCGTCGCCCTCTGGGCCGCCGCCCACGTCTTCGGCAAGCCGCTCCAGTACCGGGGCTTCGGCGGCAAGGGCAAGCAGGTGCGCGACGTGCTGCACCCCTCGGATCTCAAGCGCGCGCTCGATCTCCAGCTCGAGAAGGGCTGCGACGGCACGTTCAACCTCGGCGGAGGCCTCGCCTGCTCCACCTCGCTGCTCGAGCTCACCGCGCTCTGCCGCAAGGTGACGGGTCGCGAGACGGAGGTCACCGCCGGCCCCGACAGCGCCTCCGTCGACGTGCCGTATTTCGTCTCGGACACCGCGAAGGCCCGAGCCGCGTTCGGCTGGGAGCCGCAGAAGACGCTGACCGACGTCGTCCCCGAGCTGTGCGCCTGGCTCGAGCGCAAGCGTGACATCCTGGAGGCCCTCTTCACATGAGCGTCGCGATCGTCACCGGCAGCTGCGGCCTCATCGGCAGCGAGACCTGCCGCTTCCTCCACGAGAAGGGCCTCGACGTCGTCGGCGTCGACAACGACCTGCGCGCGTACTTCTTCGGCCGCGACGGCTCGACGCGGTGGATGCGCGCGGAGCTCGAGCGCACGCTGCCGCGCTACCGGCACGTGAACGCCGACATCCGTGACGAGGGCGTCATGGAGTCGCTGTTCGACCGCCACCGCGTCTCGCTCGTCGTCCACACCGCCGCGCAGCCGAGCCACGACTGGGCCGCGCGCGAGCCCATCACCGACTTCACGGTGAACGCGACCGGCACGCTCGTGCTGCTCGAGGCCGCGCGCAAGCACGCGCCCGACGCGGTCTTCATCTTCACGTCGACGAACAAGGTCTACGGCGACGCTCCGAACGAGCTGCCGCTCATCGAGCAGCCCACGCGGTGGGAGCTCGACCCCTCGCACCCCTTCGCGCAGCACGGCATCGACGAGTCGATGCGCATCGATCAGTCGAAGCACTCGCTGTTCGGCGCCAGCAAGGCCGCCGCCGATCTCATGGTGCAGGAGTACGGCCGCTACTTCGGCCTCAAGACCGGCACGTTCCGCGGCGGCTGCCTCACCGGCCCGGCGCACTCGGGCGCCGAGCTGCACGGCTTCCTCGCGTATCTCGCGAAGTGCGCCGTCACCGGCCGGCCGTACACCGTGCACGGCTACAAGGGGAAGCAGGTGCGCGACAACATCCACAGCTACGACCTCGTCACCGCGTTCTGGGAGTACTTTCGACAGCCGCGCGCCGGCGCCGTCTACAACATCGGCGGCTCGCGCCACGCGAACGTCTCGATGCTCGAGGCCATCGCGCTCGTCGAGGAGCTCTCGGGCAAGAAGCTCGACTACACCGTCACCGACGAGCCCCGCTCCGGAGACCACGTCTGGTACGTCAGCGACGTGCGCCGCTTCCAGGCCGACTACCCGGCGTGGGAGTACCGCTACGACCTGCGCGAGACGTTGAAGGAGATCGTCGACGCGACCGTGAAGCGGAAGGGCTAGGGAACGCAACCCTTCAGCGTGCCCCAGTCGAGCCGGTTCACTTCGAACGACAGCTCGAACGGCTCGAGCAGCCGGTTCGCCCAGCGAAGGCTCGGGTTGTCCGCGTCCTGGTAGTCGAACACGGCGATCAGCCCGCCGCCCTCGGACACGTACTCCGCGAACAGACCCGGCGCCGGCCCCGCGTCGGGCCCGTCGTTGCGCCAGCCGCACCACACGAGCACGTCCCAGTCGCGGGCGAGCGCGCGGCCGTCGGGCCACGTCGCGGGCAGCTGCATGCCGAGGTACCGCACGCCGTCCGGCAGCGGCGGGTAGCCGATCGACTCGCGACAGATGAACGTGTCCCCGAACGAGGCGATGCGCGGCGCCGCCTTCGCCGACAGCACGGCCGGGAGGTTCTGCCGCGTGAAGAGGTCGCCGAGGCTCGTGCTGTCGCCGTACGCGAGCACCCGCCCGCGGCCGAAGTCGCGCAGCGCGAGCACCCGCGCGCAGCCGCCGTCGGAGTAGCAGACGTACCCCTCTCCGCTGAGGTGGTCGCACTCCGCTCGCACGCTGCACGATGCATACGTGCTCTGGTCGAAGCTGCGCTGCTTGCAGTCGCCTCGGCACGTGAGCGGCAGCTTCATCGGGCCCGCGTCGGGCGGCGGCGGCGCCGGCGGCTCCCGCGCGTCGAATGGCTCCGTTCGCCCGCAGCACAGGAGCACCGCCACGAGGAGCCGCTTCACCGCGTCAGCATGCCACCTCGCAATTCTCGTTTCCTGAGAGTGACGGATTGGCGATCGCCTGCGCACCTGGGCTAGGCACGGGGTTCCCTCGTGATGGCTCGCACCGACACGGAGACGGCGTTCGGCGGTCTGATGCTCGGCATGGCGATGCCTCTCGCGGCGTTCGGCTTCGGCGTCGTCGTCGACGTCGTCGACGTGCTCGGGCTGCGCGAAGAGCCGCTCGTGATGCCCTTCGGCGCGCTCATCTTCATCGGCGCCGTCATGCTCGGCACCTCGGGTGGCACCCTCTTGTGGTGGCAGCGGCCGGTGCCGGTTCGCATCGTTCGCCACGTCGAGGTCGTGAAGGTGGTGCAGCCGCTGAAGCCGGCGATCTCCGCGAAGCAGCGCGCGCGGCGCCGCGAGGTTCCGATGGTCTCGAAGGTCACGCCGAAGCCGCGGCCGAAGCCTCCGCCGCCGGTGCCCGCGTTCTCGCTCAGCGATCAGTCGCTCGTGACGCTGACGCCGACGCCGATCGTGCGCGACGCGCTCTCGACCGCGCAGCTCCCGCTCGGAGCCTCCGCCACCGAGCCGACGACGAAGCTCGTGCCGTTCGCCGGCACGCAGCGCCGCATCCGCATCGTCGCTTGAATCACTCGCACGTGACCGGGTTGCACGCGCCCCACAGGCCCGTGCGATCGGTCTTCGCGACCGACGCCGCAGTCTCGAACTCGGTCTTCCGCGCCATGCCCGCGGGCGCGATGTACAGCACGCACGCGAGGCCCCGCTTCACGAGCTCGAGGTTCACGTCGGTTCGGCCTGCGGTCACGAACGCGAGCAGCCGGCCGTAGCGATCGCGGCACTCGGCCTCGTCGTAGGTGAGCGCCACCGTCATGCCCTCGACCTGCGACTTGTTGAACGCCACCGCCTCGGCGCCGTAGCAGTCGTTCTTGCCCGCGGTCGTCTCGGGCGTGTCGACGAGCAGGTAGCGCACCCGCTCGCCGCCGGTCAGCTCGACCGTGTCGCCGTCGACGACGCGCGCCACGGTCGCCGAGGTCGGCCCGCAGATGCTCTTCGTGCCGCAGCCCGCGCACAAGACGAGGACCGCGGCGACGAGCCTCAAGGGCACATCTCGTTCGGGGCGCCCGGCGTGCCGCGATCGCCGAGGCCGCCGTCCGGCATGATCCACCGCGTCGAGGGCGTCGGGCACACGCTGCCCGCGTCTTCGTTGTCGTCCGGCGACGTGAGACCCGGCCGCAGCGACCACGATGCGCCGGCGGTCAGTGAGCCGTACGTCCACGTGTCGAGCGTCGTCGTCCCTGACCGGACGATGACCGAGCGCGGCCCGCCGGTGAACGAGTTCGCCAGGTCGAAGCTGAACGTCGCCGTCACCGGAGGCAGGCCGCCGTTCGTGTTCGGATCCGCCGTCTTCGCGAACAGCGAGTACGTGCCCGCATCGACCCAGAGGCAGTTCGCGCTGTTCACCATCTGCATGCCCGTCGACTCGTTCGCGAGCACGATGCCGTTCAGGTCGAACGACGCGTTCGCGAGCGTCTCGATGTACTCCCCGTTCATGTCGCTCGTCCGCACCGGGTCGGGCATGAACTCCGTGATGACGAGCTCACCCGCCGCCGGCGGCACGATCGGCCGGTTCGCGCCGAGCGACGAGTCGAAGCAGCCCGTCACCATGCCGCCCGCCGTGCCGCTGCCGCCGCCGGTGCCTCCGCCCATGCCGCTGCCACCGCCGGTGCCGCTGCCGCCGCCCGCACCGCCCGGACACGGGTGGTTCGGAGCGCCCGGCGAGCCGAGGTCGGTGCCGGCGTCCCACGGGTTCTCGGCGAGGCAGAAGTTGTTCGGGTCGTTGTTCGAGACCGCGTCGAGCTTCGTCGGCTCGAGCTGCCAGCTGCGGCCCAGCGCCGACGTCGTGAACGCCGCCTCGTCGATGCCGGCGTCGCCTCGGTAGAGGAACAGGCGCGTGTTCGTGTCGGTCAGCGACAGCGAGAACGTCAGCTTCGGCGGCGGAAGGTTGCCGTTCACGAACGGGTCGCCGCTGCGCGCGATCAAGACGTACTCGCCGACCGTCACGCCGACGCACGCCATCTGATTGATGCGCGTGCTCGAGGTCGACGTCGCGATGCTGACGTCGTTCAGGTCGACGTCGCGCAGCGCGAGCAGCTCGAGCCACTCGCCCGTGCTCGCCGCCGCGACGTCGGGTCGCGTCATGATCTCGGTGATGATCAGGTCGCCCGCGACGGGCACCCGCAGCGGCCGGGCCGTGCCGTTGTCGAGGCAGGTACCCGCCATCGCCTCGGGCTGGCACTCGGGGTTCGCGGCGCCCGGCGTGCCGGCGTTGTTCGCGAGGTAGACGTTGCCGGGCGGCGTGTCGCACCAGTTGGCCTCGTTGTCGTTCGTCATCGCGTCGGGCGTGACCGTGCCGTTCAGCATGCGCGAGCGGCCCGAGCGCGCCCCGACCGTCCACTCGAACTTGTCGATCTGCGTCGTGCCGCAGCGCAAGAGCACCTCACCGTTGCTGTTGCTGAGCGCGCCGAGGTCGCCCTCGTACGAGTAGTTGATCCACGTCGGCAGCGCGCCCGAGCGCACGTCGCCGACCGTGAAGTACGACTTCGCGCCGATGGTGCCCGCGCGAATCGCGTGGGGCTTGCTGCTCGACGCGCTCGAGTCGATCACGATGCCGGTCAGCGGAATCGACGAGTCGCTCGGGTTGAAGAACTCGATCCACTCGAGGCCCGTGTCGCTGCCGTCGGGGTCGAGCATGATCTCGGTGATGATGAGATCGCCCGCCTTGCGGCCCATGCAGTTGTCGGCCGGCGGAGGCGGCGTGCAGCCCGCCTCGAGGACCGTCACGGCGGACAGCACGGCGACGGCGGCGCTTGTTTTCGAGTTCATCAGTCTCCCTCGGTGTTGTTCTCGGCCTTCTTCGGGTTCTTCTGTTCGTCGAGCAGCTCTTCGAGCTCCGCGGACGGCGCGAGCACCTGGCCCGGTAAGGTCACCACGAGCTGCAGCTTGTCGATGTTGCGGCTGTCGCGGTACTTGTTCACCACGCCGCGCACCTGAATGTACTCGCCCTTCTTGTACTGGGCGCCCGAGGCCATCAGCACGTCCTTGTCCCAGAACACGACGTCGAAGTCCTGCGTGCGCGTGCGCGACAGCTTCACGACCGAGGGGCCCTTGTCGCCGTACTTCACGTCGGTGACGGCGCCGAGCAGCGTGACCTCTTTGCCGATCTTCTGCTCGAGCTTGAGCAGGGCGTCCCACCGGGTGAGGGCGACGTACGCATCGGGGCGTTCTTCCATCTGCTTCTCGAAGCGGGTGATGGCGGCCTCGCGCTCGCCCCACCACTTCAGGCGCTCGGCGTAGTCGTCGTAGTGCATCTTGCCCTCGGCCCAGATGCCGAGCTTGTCGGCTTGAGCCTGCTTCTGCGCCTCGACGAACTCGCGGTGGAAGCGGCGGCTGCGGCCGTACTTCACGAAGTACGGCGAGAGGCCCGCGCGCACGCACTCGACGTTGTAGTTGACCCAGTTGCCGTCTTTCTTCGCGAAGACGTAGACGAGGTAGCGCCCGTAGTAGTCGCGGATCTCGCCGGGGTGATCGCGCTCGAGCCGCACGGTCGTCACGCCGTCGAACCACGCCTGCGCCCACGACTTCGCGTCGTCGCCGAGCGGCGTCGCGTACTTCACGGGGCGCGTGCTCGTGCCGCGCATCTCGGCCTTGTACCGCTCCCAGCCCGCCTGAAACGCCTTCTTCTCGTCGGCGTGCTTGAACGTCTCTTCGGCGTCGATCGCCAACAGGCGCAGCGAGGTCTCGAGGCCCTGCACCCTGATGGTGTCGCCGTCGACGACCGAGGTCGCGCCCTGAATGGGGAACTCGCCGAGCTCGAGCGAGGCGGTCTCGAAGCGCTTGAGCAGCGAGGCGGCCTGCTCGCGCGTGTAGCGCTGCCCCGACTTCGTCGTCGAGCACGCCGTCAGCGCCAGGAGCAACAGGAGGAAGAACCGCATCACGATCATCGCTGGCTAGAACCGGCCTTCCAGCTGAAGCCTCAAGCGGTGCTCGGGGTTCGGCACGCGCATGCTCAGGTACGTACTCAACCACAGGTAGTTGTCGTAGCGCACGGACACGTGGAACGCCTTCCACCCGAGCCAGGTGACCTGCAGGAAGCTCCACAGAGATTCCTCGACGCGGGTGGGGCTGTAGAGGTCGCCGTTCAGGTAGCGCACCCGCAGGCGCAGCTGCAGCTCGGGGATCGGCTTGCTGCGGACCTCGGCGGTGAGTCGGATGTCCTGCGACATGCCGCTCGGGTACGTGTCCGGGAGGTCCGACAGGTAGTCGTGGATGTAGATGAGGAACAGCTCGAGCTTCTGCTTCCACGGCCGGAACGCGAGCCGCACCGCCGCGCGGTAGCGCTCGCCGATGCACAGCTGCGGCTCTCCGTCGATGAGGCCCGGCGCGCGGCCGTCGACCGACGTGTAGCAGCGGCCGATGGCCGCGTTGAACGGGTCGCCGTTCAGGTTGGTGAGATCTTTGTTCCGGTAGTCGATCCACAGCGACGGCTCGAACCACGTCCACCCCTTGTAGTCGGCGCGCAGCTGGGCCCACATGTTCATCGTCCCCGCGCGGTAGCCGGTCGACTTGCCGAGGATCTCGCCTTCGATTCCGCCCTGGTCCCACGGCAGCGCCCAGAAGTCGACGAAGCCGCGCACGTGGAAATCGCCCAGCGTCTTGTCGGTGTACTTGATGCGAATGCCGGCCTCGTCTCTCGCGCGCTGGCCCTCGAGCTCGTCGGGCGACGACACCGGCCGCGCGTACGGGTTCGCGTAGTTGAGGTCGTAGAAGCGCAGCGTGATCTCGACCTCGCGCTTCTTCTTGCCCCACACGCTGCGCTGCACGGCGCCCCAGCCGCCGCCGCCGCCGATCATGCTGTCGAAGCTGCGCGCGACCTCGAGGTAGAAGTCCCACGCGCCGGCGGTGATGCGGCCGTCGAGGCCGACGGCGCCGTACGGGCCTCCGAACGGGTAGCGGGCGTACTCCTGGAAGTCGAGCTGCATCTCGGGCACGTGCCAGCGCGGCACCGCGCCGTAGCCGGTGACCCCGAGCTGGAACATCGGAATGGGAGAGATCGACGCGTGGCCGCCCGCCGAGATCTCGTCCCAGATGTTCGGCAGCACCGAGTAGCTCGCGCGCGCCTGCTGGAGCGCTCCGTCGCCGCGGTCGACGTAGACGTACGGCGCCTTGCAGTTGTCGTCGTCGTCGTCGCGCGGGTTCGCGCAGATGCGCCGATCGTAGATCTCGTACTGGTAGATCGAGCGCGTCTGGTAGCTGCCGAACGCGTAGAACGACGCCTTCGCGGTCTCGCCGATCTCGAGGTCCTCGGCCGAGAACGCGATGCCGCGAAACGGGTCGCGCCACTTGAAGTCGTCGGTGACGTAGCGGTCTTGATCGGGCGGGCACACCGGCGTCGTCGTCGTGATCTCGCCCTGCGACAGCCGGCAGAAGCCCGTCAGGTCGCGGCTGACGTAGAAGACGTCGTCGGTCGACAGCCCCTTCGGCGTGTAGCGCGTGGTGTTGTCGAGCGTCAGGCGCTGGCCGAACCCGATGCGGAACGTGCCGGCGATGACGCGCAGCTTCGTCGAGCGCCACTGGAGCCAGAACTTCGGCACCTCGAGGCTGTAGCCGCTGGGCCGCACCGCGAGCGTGCCTTGCGCGAACGAGCCGTCGCGGGCGTCGCGCGTCGGGTCGAAGAACGGGCTGCCCACGCGGCGCCGCGTGAACGTCATGCCGACGCCGGCGCTGAGCGAGAACGGGCCGCGCAGCCGCGCGCGCAGCTGCACCGGCGGCGCGATGGGGTCGCCGATGGTGTACCAGCCGAGCAGCCGGTAGTAGCCGCCGATGGGGATGACCGGCTTCTCTTCCGTGACGATGATGAACGGAGCGATCTGCAGCAGCTGATCGGCGGTGATGGCGCCGGCGCCGACGAGCACCGACGGGTCGGAGATGTGGCCTTCGCGCTTGCGGTACTCGACGATGGCGTCGACGTCGCCGTAGGTGAGGCTCGGCAGCTCGTAGAGCTCGTCGCGGGTCGCGGTGTTGATGTCGACGCCGTCGTTGAGCAGCTCGAGCAGCGTCTGCATGGTGGCGTCCGAGATCTCGCCGCGCTCGGCCGCCGCGCGCAGGTCGTCTTCGTCGTCGCCGGTGACGGGGCTCTCGTAGATCGTCGCGTACGCGGGGAAGGCAAACAGCGTGGCGCACGCGACGGACCGGAGCATTTCGACCGGCGCACTATGACCGAGTCAGCGGGGGCTGATCCACCATCTAGCGGCCGTCGGCCGGGTGCAGATCCTCGATTTCTGAGAGAACGCGAGCGGCGCTCAGTCGTGCACGAAGACGTCGACGTCGTCGGTTCCGAGCACCTCGACGCCGGGCACGTCGCTGCCTCCGCCCGGCACAGCGGCCGCGACCCGCAGGCCCCCGGCACGGTCTTTCGGCCACAGCAGCGCGATTCGCTTCTTCTTCGGGTCGCGCGGAATCACGACGGCCAGCGCGCCGCGGTCGACCTCCTGGAGCGCCGCCGTGACGGCGAGCTTCCTCCAGCCGCGCGACGGCCCCTCGGCCCTGAGCCAGTCGACCGTCTGCCCGAGCGACAGCTCCTGCCCGTGCGCGAAGTGCGGCACCTCGCAGCCCATCGCCCGGCTCACGTCCCACACGAACACGTGCGCGCGCGAGCCCTTCGCGTCGGGCAGGTAGCGCGGGTTGTGGCCCGGAGCGAACTGCGCCATCACGTTCAACGTCGAGCGCAGCGACCGCCGGCCAGCCATGCTCTGAGCCGGCGGCTGCAGCGGTCTCGTCGTGTCGGGCGACGTCACGCCGTGCGCCGGGTGCTTGCCGTCGTAGATGAGGCCCTTGTCCGCGGGCTCGTCGTCGAGCGGCTGCACCGGCTGAGCCGGGTGGCCGCCGAGCGCGGAGGTCTCGGTCTGATCCTCGGTCTCGAAGTCGGCGTAGCGCCCGTGCCCCGGCAGCAGGTGAGGGCGCTGGGTCAGCACGCCGCCCATCGTGGGCAGCGGCGCCGCCTCGAGCGGCACGGTGTGCCGGCGCACCTCGGCCGGGGCCTCAGGCCGCTCGTTGGCCGTCAGGCCCTCGTCGTCGTCCGGGTCGCTGGCGCTCATCTGCCTGCAACATGCTATGGGCGCGTCCCGATGACCATCGCCAGGACCTCTGCCACCGCCGCCGGATCAGGCGGTCTGCACCCCGACGTGCTCGCGTTCTCGAGCTCGCTCTCGCTCGACCGCGCGCTGTGGCGCGAAGACCTGATCGGCAGCCTCGCGCACCTGTCGATGCTGCAGAAGGTCGGGCTGATGCCAGCCGCCGACGCGAAGGCGCTGCACGCGGGCCTCTGCGCGCTGTGGGCCGAGGGCGCGGCCGGCAAGCTCCCCTTCCCCGACGACGAAGAAGACGTGCACATGGCCGTCGAGGCCGACCTCAAGCAGCGGGTCGGCGAGCCCGCAGACCGCCTGCACACCGCCCGGTCGCGCAACGATCAGGTCGCGCTCGATCTGCACCTGCACGTCCGCGAGGAGTGCGCCGCCGTGCTCGAGCTGCTCGGCGCCTTCATCGAAGAGCTCGCCGCGCGGGCCGAAGCCGAGTCAGACGTGCTGTTCCCCGCGTACACGCACCGGCAGCGCGCGATCCCCGTCTCGGCCGCCTACTGGCTGTGCGCCTACGGAGCGATGTTCGCCCGCGACGCCGACGCCTTCGCGTTCGCGCTGTCGCAGGTCGATCAGCTCCCGCTCGGCGTCGGAGCGATCGCCGGCACCTCGCTGCCCATCGACCGAGATCACGTGCGCGCGCGCCTCGGCTTCTCGCGCGTCTCGCTGAACGGCCTCGACACCGTCGGCAACCGCGACTTCGCGCTCGACTACACGTACGCAGTGACCCGCCTGCTGCTCCACGCGTCGCGGCTCGCGGCCGACGTCATCGACTTCGCGACCGCCGAGTTCGGGTTCTTGAAGCTCGACGGGGCGATCGCCTGCGGCTCGTCGATGATGCCGCAGAAGAAGAACCCCGACGTGTTCGAGCTGATCCGCGGCAAGAGCGCCCGCGCGCTCGGCAACCACGTCTCGATGCTGGCCACGGTGAAGGGCCTGCCGGGCGGGTACCTGAGGGACCTGCAGGAAGATCGTGCTCCGCTGCTCGACACCGGCCCGCTGGCGCGCGGCGTGCTCGAGATGCTGCGGCTGTCGGTGCCGCGCGTGGCGTTCGATCGCGAGGCGTGCAGGCGCGCGCTGGTGGAGGACTACACCCAGGCCACCGACCTCGCCGAGGCGCTCGTGAAGAAGGGCCTGCCGTTTCGCACCGCGTACCAGGCCGTCGGAGCGCTCGTGATGAAGGCGAAGAGCGCGGGCCTCCCGCTGGCCCGGGTGACGCCCGAGGCCGCGCGCGAGGTGAACCCCGCGTTCGACGCCGAGGTGCTGCAGTGCCTCGACCCGCTGACGTCGGTCGGCCGGAAGGTGTCGACCGGCTCGACCGGGCCGGCGGCCGTCGCCGTTCAGATCGGGGCGTTGCGTGAAGCGGCAAAGGCTGCGAAGGACCGCGCCGGAAAAGTTCCCCGACTCGACACGTTGTTCAAGAACCTGAAGGAGACCCCATGAGCCGCATCTACCGTTCGCTCCCGCCGAAGGGCACGAAGCTCGGCATCGCGTTCTCGGGAGGCCTCGACACGCGGTGCGCGGGCGCCTGGCTGAACGAGCAGGGCATGCACGTGTACGCGTACACGGCCGACCTCGCGCAGCCCGACGAGTCGAACGTGGCCGACATTCCCAAGATCGCGCTCGACCACGGCGCGAAGTCGGCGAAGCTCGTCGACTGCCGCGAGGCGCTCGTTCGCGAGGGGCTCATCGCGATTCAGTGCGGCGCGTTTCACCTGTCGGTCGGCGGCAAGAAGTACTTCAACACGACGCCGCTCGGCCGCGCGGTGACGTCGCTCGCCATCGTGCGCGCCATGCAGAAAGACGACGTGCACGTCTTCGGCGACGGCAGCACGCACAAGGGCAACGACATTCAGCGCTTCTACCGCTACGGCATCCTCGCGAACCCGAAGCTGCACATCTACAAGCCGTGGCTCGACAACGCGTTCGTCACGGCGTTCGGCGGCCGGCTCGAGATGAGCAAGTACCTCGAGAAGATCGGCAAGCCGTACAAGATGGGGGCCGAGAAGGCGTACAGCACCGACGCGAACGTGCTCGGGGCGACGCACGAGGCGAAGGACCTCGAGCACCTCGATCAGGGCATGCGCATCGTGGCGCCGATCATGGGCGTCGCGTTCTGGAAGAACGAGGTGAAGGTCGAGGCGGAAGAGGTGACGGTCACGTTCGAGCGCGGCCTGCCCACGAAGCTGAACGGCCGCACGTTCGCGTCGCGGTTCGAGCTCTTCGTCGAGGCGAACAAGATCGGCGGCCGGCACGGCCTCGGCATGAGCGATCAGATCGAGAACCGCGTCATCGACGCGAAGAGCCGCGGCATCTACGAGGCGCCCGGCATGGCGCTGCTCCACCTCGTGTACGAGCGCCTGCTCTCGGCGGTGCACAACGAGAACACGACCGAGCTGTACATGAACCTCGGCCGCCGGCTCGGGCGCCTCTTGTACGAGGGCAAGTGGCTCGACCCCGAGGCGATGATGCTGAAAGACGGGCTGACGCGGTGGGTCGCTCCTTCGGTGACGGGCGAGGTGACGGTCGAGCTGCGGCGCGGCGACGACTACACGCTGGTGTCGACGCGGGCCGAGCACTCGGCGTACGCGCCCGAGAAGCTCTCGATGGAGAAGGTGGCCGAGCCGGCGTTCACGCAGGAAGACCGCATCGGGGCGCTCGAGGTGCAGAACCTCTCGGTCGACGACAACCGCGAGACCACGCTGCGGCAGCTCGATCACCTGCGGCGCTTCGGGGCGGGTGGCCCGGCGCGGCCGGCGGAGCTGCTCGAGAGCGGCGAGGGCTGAGCCTCACACCACCCGGCAGTAGCAGTAGACGAACTCCTGCTCGGTGCCCCACGGCGTGCGGTGCTGCTCCGTCACGCTCTCGAGCTTGCGGAAGCGGGCGCCGAACTGCGCGTGGAGCGCGTCGGCCGAGTACCGCGCCACCTCGAGGCCGCTGCAGCGCTCGGGGCCCTGCGGCCCGAAGGTGGCCACCACCACGTGCCCGCCGGGCTTCACCGCGCGCGCGACCTGCGGTCGCCCGCTTCGCGGAGGAAGTGGAAGACGGCGCGATCGTGCCAGAAGTCGAACCCGGCCACCGGCAGCTCGACCGTGGTGATGTCGCCCACGACCCACTTCACCGGGCCGGCCCGCTCCCCGAGCCGCGCCCGCGCGGCGTCGATCGCGGCCCCCGACAGGTCGAGAACCGTCACGTTCGTGAAGCCGCGCCCGAGCAGATCGTCGACGAACGTCGAGGCTCCGGCCCCGACGTCGATGAGCGCCGCCGAGCGCGGCAGGCCGCACCGCTCGAGCAGCTCGACCGAGCGCTCGAGGTGCGGCTGGTACCCGCTGACCTCGTCAGCGCGCTTGCGCCGATAGAGGGTGTCCCAGTGCTGGGGGTCGCCGCTCAGCGAATGGGGCTCGCCGCGAGCCGCCGAGACAGGCCGTCGAGCTCGGCGACCGCGATGCCGCCGGCCTTCGCCTGGGCGATCAGCGCCGCCGTGTTCGGGGCGTCGACGACGAGCAGCTGCGTCGCGGCCTCGCTGCGGACCTCGCCGCCGTACTTCACGAACGCGGCGATGAGGGACTTCGCGGCCTCGTGACGCACCGCGAGCTCCTCGCTGCGGTCGGGCAGGGTGGCCCACGCCCACGAGTTGCCGATCTGGCCGAGCGCCTTCACGATCAGCTTCGCGCGCGCTTCGGTCGAAGCCTTCGTCAGCTCCAGCGCCAGCGCCTTCGCAGCCGGCAGCTTCCGCGCCGAGCCCAGGCCCGAGACGACCGCGTCGCGGCCGATCAGCGGCAGCAGCGAGTCGACGTCACCCAGCTTCGCGAGGCCCTCGGCCGCCGCGCGCTGCACCTGGAAGTCGGCCGCCGTCTCGGCCAGCACCTTCTGGAACACCACCCGCGCGCGGGCGTCTTTCGCCGTGCCGAGCGCGTCGAGCACCGAGACCCGCCACGCGATGGCGGCGCTCTCTGTCCACGACGGGTCGGGCGCGCGGAACGCCTCGCTGATCAGCTCGGGCACGGCGCTGGGGCCGAGCGACTCGAGCGCGGGCCGCAGCCCCACCGCGAACCGCCCGCGCTTCGCCGCGTCGGCCTGCGCGACGTGCCCACGCAGCTCACCGACCGGGCCCGCGAATGCCGTTGCTCCCAAGACCGAGACGCATACCGCGACTGCAAAGCCGAGCGCTTTCATCGTCCGCCCTCCCACCACTTCGCCGCAGGAATGACGCGGGCGGCGTTCGTGCCGCAGTGAACCTCGCCGAGGTTGACGTGGTACAGGTCCCAGTTGTCGACCCACCGGACGTGCTGGCCGATGACGGCGAGCTTGTCCTCGAAGTCTTTCTTGAAGATGTCGACGCCGCCGATCATCGGGCCGAACGGGTTCGGCGCGATGAAGTCGGTCTCACCGGCGACGTAGCCGTTCACGAAGCCGGGCTGGTAGGCGATCGACGCGCCGTACTCGGTGTAGTGGAGGAACGGCACGCGGATGATCTCGGCCTCGGTCAGGCCCGTCGCGGTCTTGATGATGTCGAGCTGCGCGTCGATCGCGGCGGCTGCGATGGCGCTGCGGGCCATGATGTCGGTGTTCGCGAGCACCTGGCTGATCGAGATGGCCGCCGGGGTGGTGTAGGGCTGGCCCACGGGCGGGTAGATCACCCACTGCTTGCCGACGTGCATCTGCACCGCGCCGTTGCCCGCGGCGACCTCGGCCTCGAGCATCTGCTTCGCGAGCCTCGGGTCGTTGATCAGCAGCACCCAGCCGCGCGGGTTCGGCGCCCTCAAGAACGAGACGGTCTCGTCGATGTGGCCGACGACGAGCCACGAAGTATCGACGTAGACGTGCGGCTGAACGAGCTGCGACTCCATCACCTTCGTGAGCACCGGGTCCGGCGCGAACGAGGGGATGCTGCCGCGGATGACGCGGCCCAGCGGGTAGTCGACGCCCATGTGCGAGTACGGAGGAATCGTCTCGGTGTTGCCGTACGAGTTCAGCGACGACGCGTCGCGCTGCTGCTGGGTCGTGTAGGCCTGAATGCCCGCGCCGTCTCTTCCGCGCAGGGTGCGGAACACGTACTGGCCGGCGCGCCGCAGGGGGAACGCCCCGTTCTGCTCGATGCCCGCCGAACGGTAGTGCGCCCGAATCACGTGCTGCTGGCCGCCCGGCGCCGGCATCGTCATGTAGCCGGTCTCGAAGAAGTCCTCGGTCCAGATGTCCTGGTCGGAGACCTGCGTCAGCGGCGCCTTCTCGGGCGTCAGGTTGATCGCCCCGATGAGGGAGTTCACGAACCGCGTGCTGACCGCGCTGCCCGGCACGCGCGTGACGAACGACGTCTCGGGCGCCGTCATGTGGTGGTGCAGCATCACCGGCGACACGCGCATGCGGACCGTGTCGCTCGCCGGCTCAAGGATGCCCGTGACGTCGAGCTTCACGTTCACGTAGCCGTCCCACACCGCGGTGTCGCGCACGATGTCTTTGCCCTCGAGGCGCAGCTCGACGCCCGCCTTCAGGTCGTCGGCCGTCAGCGTGTCGTTGGCCTCGTTGAACACGAGCCACTGGCCCTGCACGAGGCGGAAGATGCGGACCTTGCCCGCAGGCTCGGCGTGCAGCGTGCCGACCGCGGTCGCGGGCGCGTACTGCCAGGGCGCGACCTTCAGCGGCGCCATGTCGAGCAGGTCGTCGTCGCCGTTCACGATCTCGTCGGCGGCGTCGTTGCACGAGGCGAGCTGCGCGTCGCTCGCCACGATGGCCGGGCACGTCTTCTGGTCGTCGTCGATGTTCGCGAGAAAGACGGCGCCGTGCGTCGCGTTCCACGTGTCTTCATCGAGATCGTCGGCCGGGTTGTCGAGCTCGACGAGCCCGTCGCGGTTGTTGTCGACGCGCAGGTCGACCGTCACGATGCAGAACGCGAAGCCCTTGCACTTGAGGTCGGCGCAGTCGCTCAGACCGTTGCGGTCGTCGTCGATCGCGTTCAGGCAGCGCTCTTCGGTGTCCTCGATCGGCGGTAGCGTCGTCACCGGCCCCAGCGAAGTCGGACCCGACATGAAGTTCTCGAGCGGTCCACCACCACATGCTGCGAGCGCCAACGCACCCGCAAGGCTCAACGAAATTCTCATGATGTGAGACTGCCTTTCGCGCTGCGGCCCTTTTGAAACTTCCAGTACCAGAGCCGTGGGGTGCACAACAAGCGGGCGCTTCGATCTGGCAACATGCTGCGTCATGAGTCGGCCGCTACTGATGTGCGTGATGGTAATCGGCTGTTCGCCTCCTCAAGTTGCTGACGGTGGGACCTCGGGGGGAGGTACGGGCGGCCTCGCGGGCGGAGCGACCGCGGGCGGCACGGGCGGATCAGCCGGCGGCGCCGCAGGAGGCGCGGCGGGAGGCGCGGCGGGAGGTGCGGCGACGGCAGGGGGCAGCTCCGGCGGCTCGGCCGGGGGCAGCGTCACCGCCGGCACCCCGTACGTCTACGTGGGGTCGGGCGGCACCCTCTACATCTTCCGGCTGGAGCCCTCCGACGGGGGGTTGACTCCGCGAGGTCAGATCGCGGCGGGCAACGGCAGCAGCTTTCTCGCGGTGCACCCGTCGAAGCGGTGGCTCTACGCGGTGAACGAGGGCTCGAGCCAGGTGGCGTCGTTCGCGATCGACGCAGGCACGGGCGGCCTCACCTTCATCAACCGCGTGAGCAGCTTCGGCAGCGGCCCGGCGCATCTGTCGGTGCACCCCGCGGGGCAGCACGTGCTGGTGTCGAACTACGGAGGCACCGGCACGGTGGCGGTTCTGCCGATCCTCGACGGCGGGGGGCTCTCGAACACGCCGACCTCGAACCCCGTCGCGGGCGCGAACGCGCACCAGATCATCGCGGACCCCGGCGGCGCGAACGTGTACGTGCCGTGCCTGGGCGTGAACCGCGTCGTGCAGTACGACTTCGACGGCGGGCTGACGCTGAAGGCGCCGGCCTTCTACTCCACGGCGGGCGGCGCGGGCCCGCGGCACCTCGACCTGCACCCGAACGGGCAGTGGGCGTACCTCATCAATGAGCTCGACCGCACGATGAGCGCGCTCGACGTGGCGAACGGGCGCCTCACGCACAAGCAGACGCTGTCGACGGTGCCGGCGGGCGTGAACAGCGGCTCGACGGCCGAGGTGTTCGTGCACCCGGCGGGGCACTCGGTGTACGGCTCGAACCGCGGGCACGACTCGATCGTGCACTTCCGCCTCGACGCGAACGGCATGATGACGCTGGTCGGGCACACGCCGACGGGGGGCCAGACTCCGCGCAGCTTCGCTCTGAGCCCCGATGGGCGGCTGTTGCTGGTGGCGAACCAGGACTCGAACACCATCGTGGCGATGCGCGTCGACCCCGCGACCGGGGCGCTCACCTCGCTGGGGCCGGTGGCCTCGGTGCCGGGCGGGCCGGCGTACGTGGGGGTCGTGTACCTTCCCTGACGTGTGGGTCTGTCGTCTCGAGTGGACGGGTCAACGGCAGTGGCCGGGCGTACATCGCGCCAACCGCCGGTGAACCGGGCGGGGCGGGGCGGATCGCGGGTTGCGATGACCGGCGCTCATGCGAGTCCTGACCCACCGGGTGCAGCCGAGAGAAGCGAAGTCCGTGAAGCGCGACGTGGCGGCGATGGCCGCCCAGCTGAGGGCGGGCAACGCGCTCGATCTCGGCGACACCGGCAAGGCCGTCTCGGCCCTGCAGCGGCACCTGAAGGCGGCGGGCATGTTCCCGGGCGCGGTGAGCGGCACGTTCGACGAGACGACGAAGGCGGCGGTCGCGGCGCTCCAGCAGGCGAAGGGGCTCGAGGCCTCGGGCATCGTCGGCGGCAAGACGCTGAACGCGATCAAGAGGACGAACCTGTTCGTGAAGGACGGGTTCGAGACCGCGGCGCGACAGGGCCAGTTCGGCACCGACGTGCTCCGCGCCGAGCGCATGCTCGAGAAGCTCGGCTTCCGCCCCGGCAAGGTCGACGGCGTGTTCGACGCGGCGACGGCGGCGGCGGTGGAGCGCTACCGCAAGGCGGACGACCAGGTCGGGGACAAGAGCCGCGCCATCGGCGAGAAGATGTTCGACGAGCTGAGCAAGGCGTCGCGCGGCTTCGAGCACGCCCCGTTCCGCCGGCGAGAGATCGGCAACGTGAAGAAGCACGACCGGCTCGACGCGCTGACCGCGCGCGAGGCCGCGAAGGGCGAGGGCATCGCGCTCGGCGCGAAGGGCCGAGCGGTGCTGAACATCGAGAAGCACCTCGAGGCCGCGGGCTACGAGCTCGGCAGAGAGGACTCGGCGTTCGGCTCGCGCACCGAGGCGGCGGTGAAGGCGTTCCAGAAGCGCTCGGGGCTCGAGCCGACCGGCGTGGTCGACGAGAAGACGTGGAGCAGGCTGAAGAACAACCTCTTCGCGGCGCAGACGGCGGCGAGCCCGGCGCAGAGCGTCGGCGAGCGCGGCGCGGTGGTGAGGTCGACCGAGAAGAAGCTGCGCGAGCTCGGCTACGAGACCGGCCCCGTCGACGGCGTGTTCAGCAAGAACACGGCGCGCGCGGTTCGCCGGTTCCAGAAGAAGCACGACCTGAAGCAGACGGGCCGCGTGGGCACGGGCACGCTGAAGGCGATCGACAGGCAGATCAAGATCGAGCGGAACCAGCTGGAGGACGGCGGCGGCTGGGGAGGCACGAAGAACGTCGTGAACGCGGCGAAGTCGATCGCGAAGCGCATGGGCATTCCGGTCACGAGCGAGAAGCGCAACCACGCCGAGACGATCGCCGTGGGCTCCAACACCGGCTCGGATCACTTCACCGGCAACAAGAACGCGTATGCGACCGACTTCGGCGTCGCGGGCAGCAAGGGCGACCGGTTCGCGCGGGCGGTGGCGAAGAAGTACGGCATCCCCCTGTCGAACATCGGCACGTTCAACCGCCACACGATCAAGATCGACGGCCACCGCTACTCGGTGCAGCTGCTCTGGCGCGTCCAGGGGCACTTCGACCACGTGCACCTCGGCGTGCAGCGCGTCGGCTGAGCCTCACCCCGGCCCGAGCGCGAAGTCGATGCCGTAGTCGCCCTTGGGCTTGGTGGGCGGGTCCCACCCGGCGTCGCGGATGCCGTTGTCCTCGAGCACGGCCTGCACCTCGGCGCCGCGGGCCGCAGAGAGGTCTCGCTGCGACTGCTTGACCATCTCCCAGATCTCGCGCGTCTCGGAGAGCGTCTGCACGAGGCCGCCGTGGCCCGCGTAGGGCTGGCCGGCGTTCGACGCGGCGAACGGCTCGAAGTCGAGCGTGCGCAAGAGGTTCGGCGAGAGCGGCACGTCGCTCTTGTTGTCGGCGGCGAACTGGGCGAGCTCCTTCAGCAGGACCTCGAGCTCTTCGGCCGGGAGCCGCGCCTGGCTGCGCACCCAGCCCTCGAGGGCGGTGCGATCGCCGACGTCGAGCGCGGGGTTCTTCCGGGCGGCGAACCCCGAGAGCAGGCGAATCGCCTTCTCCTGCTCGACGAGCGACCCGAACTCCTTCGCGACGTCGACGGTCGAGCCCTTCTGCTTCGCGAACGTGTTGACGTCGGCGAGGAAGAACTCGCGCTGGGTCTGGGGGAGCGCGGCCTGCTTCGCGAACCACGCCTCGAACGCCTCCGGCGTGCCGGCGGAGACGTCGGGCAAGTTCAGCGACTTCGCGTAGTCCATCAAGATGCCCGCGGCCGCCGAGTTGACGCCGTACTGCGCGGTGCGGACGGCCGCGGTGTAGCCCTCCTCGGCCTCGAGCTCGATCTGGTGATCGTTCGAGATCATGGCCCCGGTCATCTTCGTGGCGTCGAGCGGGCGGCGGCTCACGCGCTCCTGGAAGGTGAGCGCGTCGCCCGTCTTCGCGTCGTAGAACTCGGTGTAGTCCATCGAGGCGATGATGAAGTTCCACGACTGCGGGTTGATGCCGTTCGCCTCGCGGTAGTTGTTGAACCAGATCGCCTGGCCCCAGCCGGCGGCGCCTTCGACCTGGCGGTGCAGCACCTCGGCGTGCGCGGTCACGAGGTTCTTGCGGATGTCGCCCGCGACCTTCGTCTTGTCGGTGGCGTTCTGGAGCGTGTCGTTGTCCTCGGAAGAGAGGTGCGCGCCGAGCTCGGCCAGGAACACGTCTTTGTTGGGGCCCGCGAGCTGGGCGTCGAACTCCTGGAGGAAGGCCTCGAACGTCTGCTTCTTCACCATGTCGGGGTTCACCTTCACGGCCGAGGCGAACGCGGCGTCGTTCATGTCTTCGAGCTGATCGGTGCCGACTCCGAGCCTCTGGAGCAGATCGTCTCGCGCGTCGCCGTCGGGCATCGCGAGCACCTTCTGCGCGAACGCGGTGTAGCTCGCCGCGTTGCCCGGGGTCGCTTCACGCGACCGCTCGGCGTGGGCCATCACGCGCGCCACCGCGGCCTTCTGGCGCAGGAAGTCCTGCACGTCGTTCGCGCTGCCGGCGTCGCGCACCGCGCGGCTCGTCGAGCCGCCGATGTTGCGCTGCAGCTCGTCGACGTTCTCGGCGAACGCGTCGTAGGTGGTGCGAATGGCGTCGACCACGGCGCGCTGCATGCGCACGTCCTTCTTGTCGGTCAGGTTGGCTCCGGGCCAGAGCCGGTCGATGAGCGCCTTGTCGACGGTGAGGTTGGGGTCGAGCTTCTTGAGCTCGTCGGTGGCGGCCGCGACGATCGCGCTGCGATCGGTGAGCGCCTGCGCCTGCGCGAGCAGCTGCGCCTTCGACGGCAGGTTGCCCGAGGCGGCCCAGTCGGGCGCCGCGGTGATGAGGGCGGTGAGCTCGCCGATCTTGGGCTCGCCCGCCGCGTTGAAGCCCTCGACCAGCGACGACGAGTCGGTCTCGTTGAGGTGGTAGCGGGCGCGGATCTGACGGGCGACGGCGCCCGGCTCCATCGCGAGCACCTGGGTCTCGCCGCCGACGGTGTCGGTGATGCCGGCCTGAACCGCGGCGCGGTGCACGGCGGCCGCCGCCGGAGCCACGCTGCCGGCGTTCGACCAGCCGGGGCCCAGCTTCCCGGTGATCGCCGACTGGTGCAGCCCGTCGAACACCTGCTGGTTGGCGCTGTCGGTGCGGCTGTCGATCTTGATGCCGTGCTTGGTGCCGCCGGCGTCGATGTACGTGCCGGCCTTCATGCCGACGAGCACGCGCGTGCCCTGGAAGGGGTCGCGGTCGGACCCGTAGCGAATGCGATCGCGGTACATCAGCTCGGCCTTCTGCAGGTCCTTCGTCAGCTTGCCGGTCGTGAGGTCCTTCTTCGCCATGAAGGTGTCGAAGAAGAAGTCGCGGCCGATGCCGACCCGCGGCTCGCCGTCGTCGGTGTCGATCTCGTAGCTGCGGTCGTCGAGCGTGAACGAGACGTAGGGGTTCGCGCGGCGGAGCGCGTGCGCGTCGCTGTCCCAGCTCATCTCGTCGACCGGCACGCGGCCGAGCGTGAGGCCCGCCGCGGCCCGCGGGCGCTGCAGGTCGCCGAGCGCCTCGCCGGCGAGGCCGACGGTCTGCTCCTTGGTGAGGCCGGTGATGACGCGGGTGTCTTCGACCTCTTCGCCGTCGCGGCCGTAGGCGACCGGCGCGTTTCGGAGCGTCTCGGCGCTCATGTGCGGAATGGTCGAGAGATCGACGTTGACGGCGGTGGGCTCGCGGATCTGCAGCGTGACCCCGTCGATCGTCATCGTCGCTTCGGGCCGCGTGCGTGACGCCTTGCCGAACTCGGTGGTCGACATCGACGCGTAGTTGCTGCGGAGGCCGTCGTCGATGCCCAGCGCGGCCGAGAGCTTCGAGCCCTGGGAGAAGTCGAAGACGTCTCCGGCGGCGAGCTTCGCGTCGCCCTTCACGACGTCGTCGAGCGCCTGCGTGAGATCGCTGATGTAGCCGCGCAGCGAGGCGCCGGCGGCAGACGCGGCGGCCTGCAGCTCCTTCATGGCCGCCTGCAGCGTCGCCGAGTCCTTCACCACCTTGGCGTTGGGGCCCGTGCCGACCTTCACCGAGACGCCCTTGGCCTCGAGCTCCTTGCCGACCGCATCGAACCACTCGTTGCGGTTGCTCTTGGCGAACAGGTCGGAGCGGAACTGGACTCCGCGCTTCACGTTGACGGACGGCATGGCACTTCCCCCCTGACGGTGTGTGTGCGAAACAGCGGCGTTCTTGCACGACTCGCACGCCGCTCGCCACCGGCGGGGCTGGGGCGGCGGAATCGTGTCACACGACGGCGTCGGCCTCGATCTCGACCAGCATCCACGGAGCGATGAAGCGGCTCACCTCGACCATCGTGGTCGCGGGCAGCACGTCTTTGAACAGCTCGGCGTGCGCGCGGCCGACGGCCTCCCAGTCGCGCTCGATGTTCGTGACGTAGATGCGGGTGCGCACGACGTCGGCCGGCGTCGCTCCGAGCGCCGCGAGCGCCTTCACGATGTTCGCGAGCGCCTGCTTCGCCTGCGCGTACGCGTCGCCGTCGACGTGGCCGCCCTCGGTGGTCGCCGTGGTGCCTGTAACGAAGACATGCTGCCCCGCTCGAACCGCGCGTGAATAGCCGACCTTCGGTTCCCACGGCGTACCGCTGGAGTAGCGCTGTCGCACCATGGCGTTGCTCTTTAAGCGCACGGACAACTGGTTTTCACCTTCACTCGACAATGTTTGCGTATGGCCCTCCTCCGACTCGGCTCCAGCGGCAGCGAAGTGCGTCGTCTTCAAGAGCAGCTCCTTCGCGCGGGGTTCGACCCCGGAGGCGTCGACGGCTCGTTCGGGCGCAACACGCACGCCGCGGTCGAGCGCTTTCAGGCCGCGCGCGGCCTGCAGATCGACGGCATCGTCGGTGACCGCACGCTCGCCGCGCTGAACGGCGTGAGCTCGTTCGACCCGGGCTCGACGACACCGGGCGCGCAGACGACGGCGACGGGCCAGGGCTACGCCCACCAGTGGAAGCGGTTCCGCGAGGTCGACCCGCAGGCGCTGGCGGCGACGCTGCCGGCGCAGGCGCGGCACCTGGCCGACGACTTCATCGCGGCGGCGCGGAGAAACGACATCGACCCGCTGGTGCTCGTCGCGATCTCGCGGCACGAGACCGGCAACTGGACGTCGAGCGCCTTCCGCAACAAGAACAACGCGATGGGCATCTCGAGCTCGAGGGGCCCGATCTCGTTCTCGTCGGTGGGCGCGAGCATCGACACGATGGCGCGCACGCTGGCGCGGCCCGACGGCTACTACCGCAACGCGGGCACGCTGCGCGCGCTGTGGGGCGTCTATGCGCCGGGGCCGGCGACCGGGCAGCCGCAGCAGCGCAACGACCCGAACAACCTGAACCGCCACTGGGGCCCGGCCATCTTGCAGAACCTGCGCGAGCTCGAGGGTGAGCTCGGGCTCGGCACCGTGGCCTAGAGAGATCACGTGGTCGCGAACGTGGACGCGAACGTGAACGGCTTCTTGCGGCGCCGCTGAAAGCCGTCCACGTTCGCGTCCACGTCCGCGTTCACGAACGGTGGCGGCCCCAGATGACGCGCGCCCTGCCGGTGAGCGGCAGCACGTGCTCGCCCCACTGGCCGAAGCCGCGCTCCCGCGCGAGCGCGAGCAGGTGCTTCCACCACGGGTTGTAGCTCATGCCGTTCTCGCTGCAGCACGGCACGACCGCGAACGCGATGCGGTGCTTCGCCGCGTACTCGATGCACAGCTGCGTGGCTCCGTCGGAGTGCAGCCCGACGACGAGCTCGGCGCCGCACGGCTCGTCGAGCGAGAACAGCCGCTCGGCGTACTTCACCGGCAGGCGCTTGTGGCGCACGTCGAACGTGGTGACGTCGCGGCCGAGCTTCGTGAGCTCCTCGTTCAAGCGCCCCATGCCGCCCGCGACGTCGTAGACGCGCTTCGCGCCGGGAAACTGCTGGGTGAGAAACCTCGCGAAGAGCTCGAAGCGCCGCTTGTCCGCCATGTTGTTCCCCCGCTGTCGCGGGGCCCGAATCGTCGCTCCACTTCGCTTACGCGATCACTCCACCGAGACCAGCTTCACCTTCTTGTAGATGCGGCGGTCGAGCGGCATGCGCGCGTCGATGAAGCCGAGCACCTCGTCGAACTCGAACGTGAACGTCGGCACGGGCGGCGTGATGGAGACGACGAGCTCGAAGCTCCACAGGCTCGACAGCTCTTCCTTGCCCTCGAGCGCCTCGGGCGGAGGCGGCGGCAGCTTCGCGGCGGCGGCCTGAATGTCGGCGAGCGCCTCCTGGTCGACGTGCTCGTCGTTCGACGGCTCGACGAGCTCGACGCGCGTGAGCTTGCCCTCTTTGTCCTGCACGACGCGCACGGTCGCGCGGCGCGTCATGCGGAACTGCTCGTTCATCTGCTTCTGCAGCTCGCGGCGCGCCTGCTGGTCGACCGGGTTGCCGCCGTACGGCATGAGGTTCGGGTTGACCGGCCTCTGCGGCATGTTCGGCATGTCTTCGGTCGAGAACGGGCTGCCGCTCTTCGCGTAGGCCTGCGCCTTCTCCTGCCAGATGCCGTTCCAGATGCGGTTGTTCTCGATCGTCTGGTCGACGAAGCCCTTGAGGCCCTTCGAGCTGACGGCGCGGTCGGCGTCCCACTGCTTGATGAGCGCCTTGCCGAGCGACACGTAGTACGGGTGCACCATGCCGCGCGCCACGCGGCCGCGGCCGAGCGCTTCTTTCGCGGTCGAGCCGACGAGGTCCTTCGGGATGTCCGGCGCGTGCAGGCCCCTTCTCGGCACCACCGGCCCCTGCTGAACGATCATCCCCGCGTCGAGCTGCAGCATCGACAGCGGCAGCCCCATGCCGCCGCCTCCAGTGCCGATGCCCGGCACCCGCATCGGAGCGTCCAGGCGCGGCATGTCGCTCGGCGGCGGCTGCGGCTCTTCGGGCGCCACGGGCTCGTCGACCGGCTCGGGCGCGGGCGGCGGGCGCATCGCCAGCTGCGGCGGCGGAGCCTTCACCTTCGGCGCGGGCTTCGTCGGCTCGGGGGCCGGCGGCGGCTCGGGAGGCGCCGGCGGCGGGTTGAAGATCTCGAACAGCGCGAGCTCGATCGGGCTGTCTTTCGGCGCGAGCGGGCGCGGCGGCTGCAGCACCGCGTAGAGCAGGAACAGGCCGTGTACGGCCAGGCTGAACGCCAGCGCACGCTTCATGGGACGCCCCGGAGGATTAACCGAACAGGGCCGTCGACGCACGGCGGGGCGGGTGAAGAAGTTTGAAGGTCGGCACGCGCTATGTACGCGTGGACGCGGCGCTTTGTTTCAGTTGCAGCCCATGCAGTTGTGAACGCCGGTGCCGGGCGTCTGCCGGCACGGGCTCGTGCCGATGCACGTGGCCTGGCACGACGGCGCGTCGTTGCACGTCTGCTGCGCCGAGTCGGCGTTCGTCGCCGTCATCTGGCAGGTGCCCGACGCGCAGCTCATCGTGCAGCTCGCGTTCGTGCCGCACGAGACCTGGCACTCGTTCGCTCCGGCGCAGCTCGTGGTGCACGTCGAGTCGCTGCAGTTGACCTGGCAGCGGCCGTTCGCGGGGCAGACCATCGTGCAGCTGCCCGAGTTGCAGTTGCACTGCTGGCCCGCGATGCAGGTGATGCTGTTGCCGCCCGAGCCGCCCGCCGTGCCGCTGCCTCCCGCGCTGCCCGAGCTGCCTCCGGCGGTGCTTCCGCTCCCGCCGCCGGTTCCACCGGGGAGCGGAGCGCCACAGGACACGACGAGACAGAGCAACAGGGTGCTCTCGAGCAGGTTCATGCTCCTTCGTGACTCGACGCACAAAAGCGATCGGGAAAAATCAACCCTGGCAACATACGAACGGTCTGCTCACGGTCCTCGCGATTGCAGCGGTGCTGAACGGTCTGCCGGCGATCGGCGTTGCGCTCACGCCCGCCGACTGCCCCACCGAGGCCCAGCTCTCTCGAGCCCTCGGGGCCTTCGGCGCGAAGCTCGTGCCGTTCGGCAACCCCGCGCGCGCCACGGTGTTCGCCCAGCGCGACGACAAGGGCGAGTGGACGCTCGTGCTCGGCCGTCCCGGGCACAACGAGACGCGCAAGGTGATGCTGACCGGCGCGTGCGACGAGCGCGCGACCGCGCTGGGCGCCATCATCGAGCGCTTCGCGAGGCCCGTGCTGGTTCCGACGAAAGATCCGCCGCCCGCCGTGGATGCAGGCGTGCCGGATGCCGGCGCTCCGGCGCCGCCGCCACCGCCGGCCGACGTGCCGGACGCCGGCGTGCCGAGCGCCGCTCTGCCGGAGCCGGAGCCGCTGCCGCCTCCGCCGCCGCCGCCTCCTCCTCAGCCCGAGCCGGCGCCGGCGCGCCCCTGGCAGGTCGGCGTCGGCCTACGCGGCGGGCTCGGCGTGACCGAGGCCGGACCGTCGGCGGTCGCGGGGCTCTGGGCGTACTTCGCGTGGCGCTTCGTCGCCGCCGGCGCGGCGCTCGACTACTTCGGCCCGATGCAGCTCACCTCGGCGCCGGGCCTCATCCGCATCGACCAGGCGCGGCTGCAGTTCTTCGCGCGCATCTTCCCCATCGAGTACGTCGGCCTCGAGGCGGGCGTCGGGCTCTCGGCGGCGTGGGCGCGAGCCGCCGGGTTCGCGGTGAACGACGACGACGTGGCCTATTACGCCGGGGTGAACCTGGGGGTGGTCGGGCGCTGGCCGGTCGCGTCACAGGTCGACCTGTGGCTCCTGGCGCGCGGCTGGGCCTGGGTGAACAGCACCGCCTATCAGGTTGATGGAACTGAGGTTTTGCGCTTTCCAACGCTCGCCGCGGACTTCCAGGCCGGCGTCTCGGTGAGGTTCTGATCGTTTCATGGGCCCGGGTCACGAACCTTCGTGGAGCACGCCTTGACCCAGGCTTCCGTCGTGCCCGCGGTGCGCGGAGAGCTCGATTGGGAGAGCTTCTTCGACGCCCACGGCTCGTTCATCTACGCGGCGGTGCGGCGCTTCGGGGGCCCCTCGATCGACCCAGAAGACGCGACGCAAGACGTGATGATGGTGGTGCTGAAGCAGCACCAGCGCTTCGAGGGCCGCGCCGCGCTGCGCACGTGGCTGTACCGCATCTGCATCAACGTGGCGTCGGAGCACCGCCGGAAGCACCGGCGGCGCGCCGCGTTCGAGTCGGTGCTCGAGGCGGTCTCGTTCTGGCGCTCGCGTGACGAGCAGCCGCGGCTCGACGCGCGCCACTCGCTGAACAAGGTGCAGTCGCTGATGGCGAAGGTGCCCGAGAAGTACCGGCAGGTGCTGATTCTGTGCGAGCTCGAAGGGCTCGCGACGAGCGAGGTCTCGAAGGTGCTCGAGCTGCCCGAGCCCACCGTGCGCGCGCGGCTGCACTACGCGCGCAAAGAGATCCTCGCGCTGATGGACGCAGAGAAGGAGCAGGGCCGGTGACCGACGACGAGCGCTGGGAGAAGGAGGCCGCCCCGCTGTTCGCCGAGGCGAGGGCCGAGAGCGCCGAACAGCCCGCTGCTGCGGCGCTCGCGCGCGCGAAGGCGGGGGTGCGCGATCGCATGGGCCAGCGGCCCGCGCTGCTGCCGAAGCTCGCGCTCGCGGGCGCGCTGGCGGCGCTCGCGGTGGCCTTCGTGGTGTGGAAGCGGCTCGAGCCGTCCGACGGCGGCGGCATGGTGGTGGCCGAGGGCTCGCTGCAGAACGGGAGCCTGCGCAAAGGCGATCGCATCGAGCAGGGCGCCGAGCTCGAGGCCGGCGCGACGTCGGCGGTGCTCGCCCTGGGCGAGGCGGCGCGCGTTCAGCTGTGGCCGGGCACGCGCGCGCGCGTGGTCTCGCAGTCGGAGCTCGGGCTCGTCGACGGCCGCGCGAAGCTGTCGGTGGCGCGGGGGCCGTTCCGCGTGAAGGCGGCGGCGGTGACGCTCGAGGTGGTCGGCACGGTGTTCGAGGTCGCCTGCGCCGGCGGCGAGGTGCAGCTGAGGGTGAGCGAGGGCGTGGTGCGCGCGGCGCGCGGCGGTCAGTCGTGGGACGTGAAGGCGGGCGAGACGTGGCCCGCGCCTGAGGTGGTGCCTCCGCCGCAGGCCGAGGTGCCGGTGCCGGCCCCGACTCCGGAGCAGCGGGCGGTGCACCAGTCGCGGCTGGAGCAGGCGCAGCTGCTCACGCGGCAGGGCAAGCTCGACGCGGCGCGGGCGATCTACGCGGAGCTCGCGAAAGAGAACGCGCCGATCGCGGAGCTCGCGCTGTACGGCCTGGCGCACCTGGAGGCGGTGCGCGCGCACCGGCCGAAGCCGGCGCTGGAGGCGCTCGACGAGCAGCTGCGGAGGTTCCCGAACGGCGCGCTGGCCCCGGAGGCGAAGCTGTCGCGCATCGAGGCGCTGCGGATGCTCGGGCGGGATGCCGGGCCGTGAGCCGCGCGGGCGCCTTGCTGTTCTTGTGCGGCTGCCTGCGCACGGTGAGCATCGCGAGCAACGATGCGGGCTGGGACGGAGGGCCGCCGGCCGAGGCTGACGCGGGCCCGGAGCTCTGCCCGGCGTGCAGCCTCGGCTGCGCGCGGACGTCGGGCGATGCGGGCTGCGGCTGCGCGTGCTCGCGCACGGTCACGCTGCCGAGCGGGCTGCAGATCCACCGCACCGAGGTGACGCAGGCGGAGTACCAGCACTGCATGCTGACGGCGATCGTGCCGTGCCCCCCGCCGCAGGGCGCCATGGGGAACGCGGATGAACCCATCACGGGCATCGACTTCACGTCGGCGAGCCTCTACTGCAGCAACCAGGGCATGCGGCTGCCGACCGAAGCGGAGTGGGAGTACGCCGCGAGGCTCGACACCGGCATCTACCCGTGGGGCGATGCGCCGCCGGACTGCGACCGCGCGCACTTCGCGGACTGCGGCTTCACGAGGCCCGAGCCCGCAGGCGCGCACCCGCTCGGCGCGACGCCGGCGGGCGTGCTCGGCATGGCCGACAACGTGCGCGAGTGGACGGCGGACAGCATGGGCGGGAACGCGGTCATCAAGGGCGGCGCGTACGACTCGCCGCCTTCGGAGCTGCGCTCGGCGTTCCGCACCACGTTCTCGATGCTCGGGGCCTCGCCCGCGATCGGGATCCGCTGCGTCAAATGATGAATCGAGAGGGAGCTCGTCTCACTTGCCGCGGGCGCTCACCGCGTACGGCACGCGCACCGAGATCTCCTCGTTCAGCCCCGAGAAGCTCAGGCTCTGCATCGCGGCGCGAACACACTGCGTGAACGCCGGCCGCTCGAGGTCGTCGCTGACCCTCACCTCGCTCACCTGCTGCGGCGGAGCCAGCTCCAGCTCGACGACCACCGTGCCGCTCAGCTTCGGGTTCGACTTCAGCTCCCGCTCGAAGCACTGCTGCACCGCGCCGCGCTTCGCGCCCTGAATCGCCCGCGCGATCGCCTCGCCGTTGCCGTCGTCGAGCACGAGCGCAGCCTGTGGCTCCGGCTCCGTGCTCACCAGCGGAGGCGCCGGCAGCGGAGCCGCAGGCAGCGGCTCCGGCTCCGGCTCCGGCTCCGGCTTGAGCTCTGGCTCGACGACGCTCTGTGCGGGCGCCGGCGCCGCGACTTCCGGCACCGCTCTGCGCGCGGACGTGCGCTTGCCCTTCCCGCGCTTCACCGGCCGCGGAGGCACCGGCTTCGGTGCCTCGACGGCGGCCGGCGCCGGAGCCGGCTCCGGGAGCGGTTCGTTCGCGGTGTCCCACACCGTCTTCGCACCCACACCGATGAGCACCGCCAGCCCGAACAGCACCACCTTCCGCCCGCGATGGAGCCCGAAGTCTTCAGTCGGCATGCAAGTGAGTTGCCCGCACGGCTCCGAACGATCACGTGCTAAGCCGCGCGCGCCCGTGCCGCGCGCTTTCAGCGAAAAAGTCCTCGTCGTCGACGACGACCCGGCCTTCCACAAGCTCGTCGAAGCCGTGCTGACCCCCGCCGGTCTGCCGTTCGAGAGTCTGCACACCGGCGAAGAGGCGCTGCGCGCGGTCGCGAAGGGGCCCCCGAAGGCGCTGATCATCGACGGCCTGCTCCCCGGGATGCGCGGCGACGACGTGGCGGCCCGCATGCGCGAGAAGTGGACCCCGGCGCAGCTGCCGATCATCTTCGTCTCCGCGTTCTTCCGCGATCTGCGCAGCCGCCAGCGGCTCGTGCGCGAGTGCCAGGTCGACGCCGTGCTGCACAAGCCGATCACGCCGGAAGAGCTCAAGCGCGCCCTCGCCCGCATTCCCCAGCTCGCCGCCGCCAGCGAAGGCCAGCCCGACGACGTGCCCGACACCTTCGAGCTCGACATCTCGACTGCCGCCGAGCTGCTCACCGACTACCTCGTCATCTCGCAGGAGCGCATGAGCTCGCTGCGCTCCGGTATTCTCGGCCTCGCCGGCGAGAAGGCGAAGGCCGCGCTCAAGCAGGTGCGCGCCGACGCCCACAAGTTCCGCGGCACGGGCACCAGCTTCGGGCTGCCCGAGGTCACGCGCCTCGGCGCTCAAATCGAAGACTTCATCGACTCGAGCGGCGAGAAGGCGCTCACGCCCGCCAACCGCGCGAAGCTCTCGGGCTGGGTCGAGGCGCTCGGTCTCAAGCTGATGCGCGCGGGCGCCTCGATTCCGTCGCCGGGCCTGCTCGGCGCCGTGCGGCCGCTGCGCGTGCTGCTCCTCGATGGCCCGGGCGAGCTCGCCGTCTCGTGCGCCGAGGCCGCGAAGCGCGGCCTGCCGGTGCGCCTCTTCGACGAGGCCGAGGCCGCGATGATCTCGGCCACCGAAGAGGCCGCCGACGTCATCTTCATCGCCGCCGACCGCCCCGGCTACGACGGCCTCCAGCTCTCGGCCGCGTTCCACAAGGAGGGCCTCGGCCCCGTCGTCCTCATGGCCGCCGACGCAGGCTTCGGCGCGCGCCTCAAGGCCGTCGCCGCCCACGCCCGCGGCTACGTGCACCGCATGCCCGACGCCGCGTCGCTCCTGCGCGTCGCGCCCGACTTCGCCGCGCCCCCTCGCGGAGTCACCGCGCTCGTCGTCTCGGGCGAGCACGCAGAGCTCGACACGATCGCGGTGAAGCTCTCGGCCGACGGGCTCGCCGCCGTGCCGTGCGTCGACCCGCGCGCGCTGTTCGACACGCTCGACCAGTGCGAGCCGGCCCTGGTGATCATGATGAGCGAGCTGCCCGGCGTGAACGGGCTGTCGCTGCTGCGCGCGCTGCGCTCCGACGCGCGCCACGGCTGGGTGCCGGTCGTGGTGCTCTCGAAGGCGAAAGACAAGCGCGAGCGCCTCGACGCGCTCGACGCCGGCGCCGACGAGGTGCTGCCGTTCGGAGTCGACGACGCCGAGCTCTTCGCGCGCCTGCGCGTGCAGATCCGCCGCTGGGCGCACGAGCAGCGAACGCGGCCGGTGCGCGGCCTGCCGGGCTTCATCGGCCCCGAAGATCTCCTCGAAGAGATCGATCGCGCGCTCACGCTCGCGCGGCGCGGAAGGGCGCTCGCGGTGATGGTGTTCGACGCCGAGCTGCCTGCGCTCTTGCGCGGCAGGGGCCGCCTCGAGGCCGACGCCGCGGTCGCCTCGCTCGGCGCGCGCCTGAAGACCGTGTTCCGGCAGAGCGACATCGTGGCGTCGCTCGGCGCCGGCCGGTTCGGAGTGCTGCTCCACGACCTCGCACGCTCCGACGCCGAGCGGCTGCTGCAGACGCACCTCGAGTCGTTCAACATGGGCGGGCCGCTCAGCGACGGGCTGCAGGTGCTGGTGCGCGGCGGGCTCGCGACGTTCCCCGAGGTGCAGGGCGGCGCGACCGTGCTGCTAGACACCGCGACGAGAGCGCTGCGCACGCCGTAGGAGCAGCAGCGCGAGCAGCGGCAGCACCCCCGAGGCCGAGGAGCAGGCCGCAGCGGTGCCCTCGACCGTGCCGATGGCGGGGCTGATGATCGGCGGCCGCGGCACGTGGCAGTACAGCCCGTCGATGCCGCTCTCGCACGTCGCGCCCGGCTGGCAGGTCTCGTGCGCGGGGCACGGCCAGGTGCACGTGGTGTCCTCCGCCGAGGGGCCGGTGCAGCTGCTGAACTCCTCGCAGAACGTCTGGCCCTTCAGGCAGCGGTCGCCGAGCTTCGTGACGGGGAGGTACGGGAAGCGGCACCGGCTCTGCGCGACGTCGCACTCGGAGCCGGCCCAGCACTGCGCGTTCGAGGTGCACGTGACGGTGCAGTACGGGTCGAGGTGCTGTTCGTCCGCCACGCACCTGCGGCCGGCGCACTGCAGCTCGTTCGCGCACGGCATGCCCTCGGCGATGCAGTCGGGGTCTCGCGCGGGGCACGCGAGGGTCGTGCAGACGCCGTTCGACACGCAGTCGCGCGGGCAGTCGGGGTCCTTCAAGAGGTCGGGGCACGCGGTGGTGCACTGGCCGTCGGAGCGGCACACGCAGTCGATGTCGGGCTGGGCGCAGTTCATCGCGCAGCGGCCGTCTTCGTCGCAGGTGGGCGCCTCTTTCTCGGTGAGCCACTGGCGCACGAACGCCTGGTACGAATCGACGCGGGCGTCGGCGCCGGTGAGGCACGTCTGGTCGGTGGTGAAGCTGTGCACACCGACGACGCGCTCGACGCCGTCGCTGAACGTGTGAAACGACGGCCCGCCCGAGTCGCCGTGGCACACGCCCTTCGACGCGCCGTCGCCGAGGAAGAAGATGTCGGTGAAGATCGCGCGGAAGGTGAGCGCCGCCTGGCGCTTGATGCCCGCCCCGGAGGGCATCGCGCCACCGACGTTCGCGCCGTAGCCGATCGCGCGAATCGGCTGGTTCGTCTTGCCGGCGAGCGACGCGGTGTTCCACGGCTTCGGGGTGACGTTCGGCGCTCGATCGAGCAGCGCGACCGCGATGTCGTGGCTGCCCTGGCCCGTCCACCGCGGCTCCATGCGCGTCTCGACGAGGCGGAAGAAGTCGTTGAAGCTCGCCTGGCTCTGGTTCGGCTTGTTGTGCGCGAAGATCTGCACGCTCGTCGCCATGATGGTGCGCGGGTCGACGCAGTGCGCGGCGGTGAGCAGCGTGCGCCGGTCGATGAGCGTGGCGGTGCAGCCGGCTCCCATGCCGTTGTTGCCCTGGATGATGAGGTGAAAGACCTCGGGGTCGCCGGTGTCGACCGTGCCGCCGATGATGGGCGCTCGCGCGGTCGCGGTCTCGACGTCCACCGTTCCGCAAGCGGTCAGCGCGCAGGCAAGCAAGAAGATCGAAGGGCGCATCGGAACGACTCGGCGCATGTATGCCATGGTGTGAACGCCGCGTGGAAGAGGCCGCCGTTGATCTAGGCTGCGTCACCGCTTCGCTTTGGGAACGCTGCTCAAAGGTGGAACTCTCGTCGAGCTGGAGCCGGCCTCGGTCGAGGTGGCGCCGCTGCGCATCGAAGAGGGCAAGATCGTCGCGCGCGGCGCAGAAGCGGTCGCGAAGGAGGGCGACGAGATCATCGAGCTCAACGGCAAGCTCGTGATGCCCGGCCTGGTGAGCGCGCACCACCACCTCTACTCGACGCTGCTGCGCGGCGCTCCGCGCGACGGCAGCGGGTTCGCCGCCGAGCAGGCCGTGCTGTGGCGCCTCGAAGAGGCGCTCGATCTCGACGCCGTGCAGGCCGCTACCGCCGCCGGCGCCCTCGAGGGCCTGATGGCCGGCACCACCGCGCTCGTCGACCTGCACGCGTCGCCCGGCGCCATCAGTGACTCGCTGTCCCGCGTCGCGCGCGGCCTGTCGGACGTCGGCCTGCGCGCGGTGCTGTCGTACGCAGTGAGCGAGCGGCTCGGCGCGCTCGCGCGCGAAGAGGCCCTCGACGAGTCCGTCGCGTTCATCAAGCGCGCGCGCGGGCGCATTCGCGGCGCCTTCGGGGCCTACGACATCGACGAGCTGTCGGACGACGCGCTCGCAGAGCTGAAGAACGTGTTCGAGCCCGCGAGCGCGATGCTGCACCTGCACGTCGGCGAAGACCCGCTGGAAGAGGGCCGCTCGCGCGCGAAGTGGGCGAAGACGCCGATCGAGCGGCTGCGCGCCGCGGGGCTGATCGGCGAGCGCACCATCATCGCGCAGGGCGTGCACCTGTCGTGGCCCGAGCTTTCCGAGGTGCTCGACCTCGGCGCCTGGCTCGTTCACTCGCCGCGCAGCAACATGGCGAGCCAGACGGGCACCGCGGCGGCCGCGAAGTTCGGCGTGCGCGGCTGCATCGGCACCGACACGCAGAGCCTCGACGTGCTGGCCGAGGCCCAGATCGCGTGGCTGCGCGCGCGCGACTCCGGGCAGCCGATCGACGTGCTGCGCTACCTCGCGAACGGGCACCGGCTGGCGTCGCTGTCGTTCGGGCACCAGATCGGGCCGCTGCGCGTCGGCGCGCTCGCCGACGTCGTCATCTTCGACTACCGGCCGCCGACTCCGCTGACGGCCGACACGCTGGCGCAGCACGTGCTGAACGGGCTGACGTCGCGCCACGTCGAGTCGGTGATGGTCGACGGCATCTGGCGGCTGTGGGCGCGCAAGCCGCTGGCCGTGAAGCCCGAGGACGTGGCGGCCGCCGCCCGGAGCGCGGCGAACGCGACCTGGGCGCGAATGGCCGAGGGGAAGGGCGCCTCGAAGCGGAAGCCCGCGCCGGCCGAGGCGCAGGCGCAGTAGAGCGGGAGCCATGCGCGACCGGCTCGCAGAGCTCTTCGCCGAGAAGACCGCGCGCCGAGCCCTGCTGCTCGCCGTCTTCCTCGGCGGCATCGCCGTCTTCTGGAAGCTGCTGCCGCTCATCGCGTTCTTCGTGGCCTTCGAGCGCGGCCTCTTCTTCTCGGCCGGCCTCTTGAACCGGAAGCTGAAATGGGGCCGGCTCCCGGCCCTGCTGGCGACGCTCGCCGCGGCGGCCGCGGTCATCGTGCTCACGGTCTGGCTCTCGGCCGGCAAGATCGCGAAGCTCGTCGTCGAGACCCGCGACACCCTGCCGCAGCGCATGGCCGCCCTGCGCGAGCACCCGTGGTACCTCGAGCTCAAAGATCGGCTCCCCGACAGCGAGAAGCTCGCCGAGTCTGCCGAGCACTACGCCTCGCACGTCGCGAAGTCGGCGGCCACGCTCGGCCACCTGGTGCTGCTCGCGCTGATCGGCTTCGTGCTCGCGGTGATCTTCTTCCTCGACGAGCCGAAGATCGTCGCGTTCCGCAAGAAGATGCCCGCAACCTCGATCACCGGCACGCTCGCGCGCTGGCTCGAGCACGTCGCCGAGGCCATCAGCCTCACCGTGCAGCTGCAGCTCATCGTCGCGCTCGCGAACACGGTGCTCACGCTGCCGGTGCTGCTGCTGATCGGCGTCGCGCACGTGCCGGCGCTGATGGTGCTGATCTTCGTGACCGGCCTGATCCCGGTGGTCGGCAACCTCATCGCGGGCGCGGTGCTCGTCGTGCTCGCGTACCAGGCGAAGGGCTGGCTCGGCGTGGGCCTCTTCATCGGCCTCACGTTCGTGCTGCACAAGATCGAGGCCTACTACCTGAACCCGCGGCTCACCGCGCGGCACGTGCAGCTGCCGGGGTTCGTGCTGGTCTTGAGCCTCATCTGCTTCGAGCACCTGTTCGGCTTCGTGGGCCTCTTCCTCTCGTTCCCCTTCCTGTACGTGGCGGGGAAGATCCGCTCCGAGTTCGCGGAAGAAGATGCGAGAGCGGCGATGCCGACTCCAGATAGGCTCTGAAGCCATGGAGATTCAGGGCATCGAGGGGCTCTCTCCCGACGAGGTGCGGTCGCGCGTGAGCCAGGGCGGCCGGTTCGTCATCTTCACGTGGACCGTGTCGTTCATCGTGATGACGGTGCGGCGGCCGACGGCGGTGCAGTTCATCAACCCGGGCGAGAGCGCGCTGGTGAAGAGCCTGCCGTACACGCTGATCAGCCTCTTCTTCGGCTGGTGGGGCATTCCCTGGGGCTTCATCTACACGCCGATGTCGATCATCGAGAACCTCGGCGGCGGCCGCGACGTCACGACCGAGATGATGCAGTCGTTCGGAGCCGCCCCGTCGCCCACGAGCATGCCGCCCCCGGCCGCGGCGGATCCGGGCAGCGCGTTTCGCGGCCAGCCCGGCAGCATGCAGCCCGCGCCGCGCCTGTCGGATCACACGCAGATGGACGGCGACTCGAAGGCCGCGCTGTACCTCGGCCTCGGCTCGCTGCTCTGCATTCCCGCCGGCTGGCTCGGCCTGTACTTCGGCATCCGCGCGATCGGAAAGGCGCGCTCGCACGGCATGTCGGCGCCCGGCAGCGCCGTGGTCGGTGTCGTGCTGGGCGGCATGACCACCCTGTGTCTCGGCGGCACGATGCTGATCGGCGTCCTCGCGCCCAAGCCGAAGGACCCGCCACCTCCCGTCGTCTCGCGCCCGGCGCCGGCTCCGGCTCCGGCAGAGAAAGACGACGGCCCGGTCGCCGAGCCGGGCGGAGCCGCCGGCGCGCAGCTGAGGCTCACGGTCGTGAAGAGCTACGAGAAGCACAAGCCCTCGGCGAAGCCGCCGTACCACGTGCCGGGCGGCGACTGGACGTACATGGATCTGCAGGGCGACGACGGCGTCGAGCTCACCTTCGGCATTCACTTCAAGGAGACCGACGGCATGCTCGGCTTCGGCAGCGCCGAGCTCTTCGCGAACGGCGCGTTCGCCGACGCGTTCGACGCGCAGTTCGGCGGGAGCCCCGGCGCGGCGAAGGCGAAGAAGCGGGCTCCGCTGAAGATGAGCGCTGCAATCCTCGGGAACAAGGTCGTGCGCCACAAGGGCGGAGGCTTCGGCAACGCGGGCCAGGGCACGTGGGTGGCGACGAAGCTGTTCCCCGAGATCGGCGGCCGGCAGGGCGAGGTGTTCTTCAACTATTCGGTGGAGCACGGCCGCGCCGAGCTCAGCGAGAAGGACCCGGAGTACGCGGACGACCTCTCGTTCGTCTTCCACTCGGCGTTCGCTGGCAAATAGCGGCGGGGGCTGTTACTTGCGCGGCATGCTCGCTCCGCTCGTCAGTGCGTTGTTGGCTTCGACACCGCAGGTGGGCGACGTGGCCCCCGACTTCACCGCGAAGGACATCGACGGCAACGAGGTGCAGCTGTCGAAGCTCGTCGAGGGCGGCGGCACGGTGATCCTCGCCTTCTTCCCGAAGGCGTTCACCGGCGGTTGAACGCGCGAAATGCAAGCGTACCGGGACCGGTATGCCGAGATTCAGAAGATGAACGGCCGCGTGCTCGCGGTCTCGGCGGATGACGCCGAGACGCTGAAGCGCTGGCGGGACGAGCTGAAGGCTCCGCAGACGTTCATCGCGGACCCCGAGAAGAAGCTCATCGCGCTCTACGACACGAAGATGCCGATCGTGCCGGTGGCGCAGCGGCGCACGTTCGTCATCGGCGCGGGTCGCAAGGTGCTCGAGCTGCAAGAGGGCAACGACGCGATCGACCCGTCGGCGTCGGTGCGCGCCTGCGGGCTGCGCAAGCCGCCGGCCCCTACGTCGTCGCCGGCTCCGGCGCCCGCTTCGAAGCCGTGAGCAACGCGACTCCGGTCAGCGTGCTGAGCGCCATGTAGCCGAGCGGCGCCCAGGGGACGGGCGGCACCACGAGCATCACCAGGCCGTTGTTGGCGACGTGCATCAGCACCGGGGCCCACACGGTGTTGCCGCCGCGCTCGTAGAGCAGGGCGGTGACGAAGCCGGTCGGCACGGCGAGCACGATGGCCGCGGTGCCGATCGCCGGACCCTGCGTGAACACGAGCGGCACGTGGTACGCGGCGAAGTATGCGGTCGAGAGCGCGGCCGCACGCCAGAACGTGCGGCCCTCGCGCAGGTGCCGGAACACGAAGCCGCGCATCATCGTCTCTTCGGCGAGCCCGTTGTTCAGCGCCACGCCGAGGAGCAGCCAGGGCCAGTGCGGTTGCAGAGCGAGCGGGCTCCCGGTCGCCACGGCGAGCGCGGGAAAGTACGCGGCGAGGGGGAGCGCGAAGAGCCCGGCGAGCACGACTCCGCCGGCGCGGGGCCGGGTGAGCCCGAGGTCGCGCAGCGCAGCGAGCGGCCGTCTGCGGAAGAGACCGCACTCGAGCGCGACGGGCAGCGCGAAGAAGGCGACGGGCACCGCGATCGAGACGGCGACCTCGAGCGGCGTGAAGCCGCAGCTCCCGTCGAAGCACGTGCCGAGCACGGGCGGCAGCAGCGCGAGCCCGCAATACCAGGCGAGCAGCAGGACTCCGAGCGCGGCGAAGTGCCGGGCCTGGGTGAGCGTGCGTCAGCTCCGCTTGATGAGCGCCGCCGGAGCGGGCGCGGCCAGCGGCGGCAGCACCGAGGGCTCCTCGTCAGCGACGGGGAGCGCGCCCTGACCGAACACCGACTGCAGCTTCAGCCTGCGCTTCTGCGCCTCGGTGTACGTGAGGTGCACGTACTTCGTCTGGTGCTCGGGCAGCTTCAGCTTCCACACGATGCCGAGGAAGCTCAGCATTCGCAGCACGTAGTAGGTCAGATCGACCTCCCACCAGAACCAGCCCTGGTTCGCCGTGTTCTGGTGGTAGTGGTGGTTGTTGTGCCAGCCCTCGCCGCAGGTGATCAGCGCGAGGAGGAAGTTGTTCCGGCTCGTGTCCGTCGTCAGGTAGCGGCGGCCGCCGAACACGTGGCTCAGCGAGTTGATGGTGAACGTGCCGTGCCACAGGAGGACCTGCGAGATGAGGCCGCCCCACAGCGCCCAGCCCCAACCGCCGACGAGGTACAGGCCGAGCATGCCGAGCAGCGGCGGCACGTAATAGAACTTGTTCAGCCAGACGAGCTCGGGGAAGCGGGCGAAGTCTTTGATGTCCTTCCAGCGGGGCTCGTCGTAGCGGCTCGAGAGAATCCAGCCGACCTGGCTCCACCAGAAGCCGCGCAGCGTCGGCGAGTGAACGTCGTCGGGCTGGTCGGACTCCTTGTGGTGGTGGCGGTGATGCGAGGCCCACCACAGCACGCCCTTCTGCGTCGACATCTCGGCGCCGAACGCGAGGATGAACTGGAACACGCGCGAGGTCTGAAACGCGCGGTGCGAGAAGTAGCGGTGGTACCCCGCGGTGACGAAGAACATGCGGGCGTAGTAGCTCGCGACCATCACCACGACGTATTCCCACTTGAAGGGAATGAAGAAGGCGAGCAGGGGCGTCAGGTGGACGAGGAAGAAGGGAATGCTCTTCGCCCAGTTCACGCCGTCACGGTGGGGGTCGCTGCCGGTCTGCATGCTGGGTAGGGGCTGATGGGTCAAGGGGCGCTCTCGCGGGTGGGCTGCGTCTGAAGTTGACGTAGCCCATGAAACTCCACCCCGAGTCACCGGATTGTCAGCGGACCGACTAATTCCGCGGACCTGCGCGGAGCCCTTCCAGGAACGCGCCGAAGCCCGCGTGTGCGCGCAGCGATGACAGCTCGTCGTCGTGGAGCGCGCGCTGCAGATCCGAGAAGCCGTGCTGCGCCGCCGCCGCCAGCATGCGCAGCGCGTCGTCGGGCTGGTTCGCCTGCGCCCAACAGCACGCTGCGTCATACGCGTTCGCGGCCGAAGGCTGTGCGGTGAAGCGGGCTTCCGCGATGCGGGCCGCCTGGGCGTAGTCGCCGCGCGCGAGGCACACACGCTGCGCCGCCTGCCAGGCCGCGGGCAGGTGCACGTTCGGGAGCCGGCGCACCTCGGCCTCGCGCCCCACGCGGATCAGCGCTCCGGCCCACTCGTGGAGCAGCGTGGGGTCGGAATCGACCCGTGCGGCTTCCTCCCACAGCGGCACCGCCCGCTCGTCGTCGCCGATCAGCGAGAACGCCGCGGCCAGCGCCTGCGGCGGCACCGCTGCGCCCGGGCTCTGCGAGAAGTGATCGAGCGCCGCGCGCCCGCGGCCGAGCTTGAGGCTCACCCACCCGAGCAGCACGTGCAGCCGCGCGCGGAGCTCCGGCTGCAGGTCCGCCTCGAGCAGCGGCCTCGCGACCCGCTCGGCCTCCTCGATCTTGTCGTCGCGGTAGAGGCCCTCGGCGTGGCCGAACGCCTGCTCGTGCGGGTGGCGCGCGTCGAGCGGCAGATCGCCGCGCCGGAACGCCGCGATGAGCACGACGGTCTGCACGACGTAGACGAGCGCGAGCACCCCGATCCACTGGCCGTTCGCGAACGCGATCGCCGCGATGATGGTGCCGGTGAAGAGGCCGAGCACCTGCGCGTAGAGGTAGCCGTCGCGCCCGAACAGGCGCATTGCGATCGCCGTGGCGATGCGGCCCCCGTCGAGCGGGTGCAGCGGGAGCAGGTTCACCGCCGCCCAGACGAGGTGCGACGCCGCCGACATCGCGAGCGCGAACTCGAGCGCGGTGCCGCGCCCTTTCAGCGGCAGCCAGAACGCCGCGCACGCGAAGCCGAGCGTGATGCCCATCGCCGGGCCCGCGAGGTGAATGACGGCATCGCGCTGCCACGGCATCGTCTCGTTCGGGTTCGGCAGCGTGCGCCCGCGCAGCGCGACGAGCTGCACCACCGGCTTGTACCCGAACGCCTTCGCCGCGAAGGCGTGGCCCAGCTCGTGGAACAGCAGCGCGCTGCTCACGATCGCCGCCGTCACCGCGACGACGAGCGCCTTCGGGGCGTGCCCCGCCCACCCCGCCTGCGGCGAGAACACGAAGGCCAGCAGCGGCACGAAGATGACGTGGCTCGTGTGAACTTCGATGGGAATGCCGGCGAGGCGCAGCCGGAGCATGGTCAGTGAACGGTAGCGCGGTATGACGCGGCCGTGCGAATGGCGTCGATGCTCGTGCTGTGTTCTTGCGTGTCGTTCACGCCGGGCCCGGCGTGTGACGCCGGCGAGTCGTGCCCCGCGTGGCAGTGCGAGTGCGGCACCGGCTCGGCCATGGCCCGGGCCTGCCTCGGCGGGCGGTGCGCCGAGGCGGCCGCGGTCTGCCGCGCGGGCTGCGCCGACGCCGGCTCGTGCTGGCAGGGCCGCGCGACCGGCGGCTGGCCGAACGGAAACTCCGTGGGGACGACGGTGTGCACCGGGCAGTCGTGCAGCCAGCGCGATCTCGGCAGAGCCTGCTCGAACGGCGCCGAGTGCGAAGCGGGGCTGTGCCTCGGGAACGCGGCGTCGTTCATCTGCACGAAGACGTGCACCGCGACCGCCGAGTGTCCGGCCGGCTGGGTGTGCGGCGCGAGCACGGCGGGCGACATGACCTGCTTCATCGGGGCCCCGGGGCACCAGGGCATGGCGGTGTCGACGAACGGAGCCTGCGCGCAGGTCGCGTTCGGCGACATCGGGAAGACCTGCCAGTTCGGCACCGAGTGCGAGTCGCGCATCTGCTTCGGGAACGCGGCCGCCGGGTTCGTGTGCTCGCGGCGGTGCAACGACGACTCGCTGTGCGCGGCGGGGTTCCGCTGCGTGACGGCGGTGAACGACGGGGCGCGCTTCTGCGAGAAGACCCCGTAGCCTGGCTACCGGCCCTCGAGGTACGCCTTCAGCGTCTCGAGGTCGTTCGTGATGTTGCGCTTCACCATGATCGCCATCAGCGGCGCGGCCACCTTGAAGAACCCCGTCGCGTCACCCTGCGCGCGGATGCTCGCCTTCGTGCCACCGCCGGGCGCTTCGTCGAGCTGGTAGCGGATCTGCATGGGGAACGGCTGCTCGACCTTCATGGTGACGTGCTCGTCGCCGCTCGCGTCGATGACCTCGTACCGGTACGGGAAGGTGCGGCCCATGAACTTCGAGATGCGCTCGACCTGCGCGCCCTTCACGAGCCGCCCCGGCTGGAGCGGCTTCGACTCGACGACTCCGCCCGTCCAGATGGCGTCGTTCGCGGGGTCGAACATGAACGCGGCGACCTCGGAGCGCGGCTTCGCGATGACGACCTCGGGCTTCACGTCGATGGCCATGCGCCTTTCGTAGTCTTCCGGAGGCGTTGAGACAATCAGGCAAATTCGTGACGAATTGTCCTATCGTCAGGACAATGGGACTGGAGGACATGAGGCTGTTCGCGCGCGTCGTCGAGGCCGGGAGCTTCACGAAGGCCGCGCGTGGCCTCGGAATGCCGAAGCAGACGCTGAGCCGGCGCATCGCGGAGCTGGAAGCGGAGCTCGACGTTCAGCTGCTCCACCGCACGACGCGGAGCCTGAAGCCGACGGAGGCCGGGGCCGCCTACGCGCTGCGCTGCGCCGAGATCGTCCGCCTCGCGGAAGACGCCGATCGCGCCGTGACCGACGCGAAGGCCGAGCCCGCCGGTGTGCTGCGCGTCACCGCCGACCCGGTGTTCGGCGAGGCTTTTCTGCCGGCGCTGATCGCCGAGCTCGCGCGCGAGTGGCCGGCGCTGCAGCTCGAGGTGGTGCTGACGCGCCGCAAGGTCGACCTGGTCGAAGAAGGCTTCGACGTCGCGTTCCGCATCGGGCGCGTCGAGCACAAGGGGCTGACCGCGACGGTGCTCGGCCCGGCGCAGGTGCGCTATTGCTGCAGCCGCGAGTACCTGAAGCGGCGCGGGGCGCCGAAGACCCCGAAGGAGCTCGCCCGCCACGACTGCATTCTGGTCACGCACGAGGGCGAGCCGGTGCGCTGGCCGTTCAAGAGCGCGCGCGGGCTCGAGCTCGTCGCGGTCGACGGACGCCTTCGATTCAACAGCCAGGCGCTCGCCCACGCGGCGGCGCTGGCCGGCCTCGGCATCGCGATCTTCCCCGAGTTCACCTGCGCCGCCGACCTGCGAAGCCGCCGCCTGGTCGCGGTGCTCGATGACGTGGCGCCCGAGGTCGGCGGAGTCACGCTCGTGCACCCCTCCGGCCGCTACCTCTCGGCCCGGGTCCGGACGTTCGTCGACCTCGCCCGTCAGCGTCTGGCCTCGGCCCCGTGGGTGCGTTAGAGCGCGAGACTCGCGATGCTGCCCATCGGCCCCTACACCCTGCGCAACCGGTGGATCCTCGCGCCCATGGCGGGCGTCAGCGAGATGCCCTTCCGGGTGCTCGCGTTCAAGCTCGGGGCCGCGCTGTGCCCCACCGAGCTCGTCAGCTCTCAAGGGCTCATGAGGCTCTCGCCGCGCACGATGCGCTACCTGCGGCACGACGCCGAGGTCGAGCGGCCGTACAGCCTGCAGATCTTCGGCGGAGAGCCCGAGGTCATGGCGAAGTCCGCCGTCGTCGCGAAGGAGCAGGGCGCCCAGATCATCGACATCAACATGGGCTGCCCGGTGAAGAAGGTCACCAAGACCGGCGCCGGCTCGGGCCTGCTGTGCGACCCTCCGCGCGCCGCCGAGCTCGTGCGCATGATCCGCGAGGCCACCGGCCTGCCCGTGACCGCGAAGATCCGCGCCGGCTGGGACGCCGCGAACAAGAACTTCCTGCAGATGGCCGACGTGCTCGGCGCCGCCGGCGTCGCGGCCCTCGCCATTCACCCGCGCACCCGCGCCCAGGGCTACAGCGGGCACGCCGACTGGTCGTGCATCGCGGCGCTCAAGAAGCACGTCGGCTCGAAGTTCCCCATCACCGGCAACGGCGACGTGAAGACCGTCGCCGACGCCCGCCGCATGCTCGACGAGACCGGCTGCGACTACGTGATGATCGGCCGCGGCGCGCTCGGCAACCCGTGGCTGTTCCGCCAGCTCAACGGCGGCGAGGGGCCGACCGCGGAAGAGCGCTGCGTCGTCGTTCTCGAGCACTTCCGGGCGCACGTGAAGTTCGTGCGTCGCGACTTCAGGCCGCGCCGCCCCGACGAGTACTCGCCCGAGCGGTTCGAGCAGCACGCCGAGAGCGCCGCGGTGCACGCGTTTCGCAAGCACCTCGGCTGGTACGCGCACGGCCTGAAGAACGCCTCGGCGTTCCGCTCCGACGTCAACCGCCTCGAGACGGCGGCCGACGTGCTCGCCGCCTGTGAGCGGTTCTTTCTGCACGCCGAAGTCGATGCGCGCGAGGCTCAGGCCGAGTACGACGTGGATTACCGCCAGGCGCTGGGGTGACTTTCATGGGCACGACCTACGACATTCACGAAGACATCAAGTACCGCGGCCTCGAGGTCGTCGACGCCGGCAAGCTGGCCGACGAGTGCAAGGAGCCGTGGTGGAACCAGTCGCTCGCGCGCGTGAACGACTCGGTGGCGCGCCTCGGCGTGTTCCACGGCGAGTTCCACTGGCACAAGCACGACCGGGAGGACGAGCTGTTCTTCGTGCTCGAGGGCAAGCTGCTGCTCGACATCGAGGGCAAGCCGACGGCGGAGCTCGGGCCGCGCCAGGGCATGGTGGTGCCGCGGGGCGTGGTGCACCGCACGCGGGCGCCGTCGCGCACCGTGGTGCTGATGGTCGAGGCCGCGACGGTGAAGCCGACGGGCGACTGAGTGTTCCTCCTCGTCTACGCGCGGCTGTACGGGAAGTGCCTCAAGCTCGCGCTGCAGGGCGTGGGGAAGAACCTGTGGACGCTCGCGCTGCCGATGGCGCTGTCGGCGGGCTTCGGCCTCGCCGCCGGCATGCTGAGCCAGCTCGGCTTCATCGGCGGCCTCATCATCGGCCTCGTGCTCGACGCGGTGCTGAGCTGCTACCTGTACTTCACCGGAGGCACGGTCGCGCTGCAGAAGATGACGCTGTCGGAGCTGAAGAAGAGCTTCCTCGTCTACTTCTGGAGCGTGATGGGCCTGTTCTTCGTCATCTGGATCGCGAGCTGGGCGCTCGGCGCGGCGCTGTCGCGCAACCCGCAGGGCAGCACCATCATGACGGCGCTGTACCTGGTCTCGTTGATCGTCCTGAACCCGGCGCCCGAGGTCATCTACTCGAAGGGCACGCGCGGCGGCATCGACACCATCACGACCTGCGTGAAGTTCCTGCAGGAGTGCTGGATCGAGTGGTTCGTGCCGAACCTGCTGCTCATCGGCGCCGCGTACCTGCTGGTGACTCGCGTGTACCCGCGGCTGCCGCTGAGCGTCGACGTGCTGATCTCGCTGGCCGCCGGCGCGCTGTTCCACGTCGCGATGGTCTTCCGCGGGCACCTGTTCCAGGAGCTCGACGGCAGCACCCACCGGCAGCGCATGTTCCGGTACCGCAACGCGAGCTGACTCAGCTGAAGCTTCGGAACAGCAGGATAAACAGCGCCCACCCCGACGCGACGAGCGCCGCCGCCCAGAAGCCCTCGGGCGGCTTCACATGCGCGTTGCGCAGTCGGTCGAGGTGCTCCGGGGTGAGCTGCAGCGCCCACGGATAGCCGCACGCCAGCACGGCGTCGACGGCCATCGGGGCCGCGTCATCGGAGAACGCGCCGTCGTCGAGCGCCGCCAGCACGTCCGTGACCCACGCGTCGCGGTACTCCGCCGCCGGCGGGTGCGCGAGATACCCCGCGAGCGGAGCCGTCAGCCCCGCGCGTGCCGCCGCGAGCGCGTCGCTCAGATTCACACCGACAGGCTACCGAAATCTGCGCATACTCGCCGCGTGGCCACCATCGTCGCGCACAAGTTCGGCGGCACCAGCATGGGCGACGCCGCGCGCATCAAGAACGTCGCATCCATCCTCCGTGCGCGCCAAGAGACGTGCCAGATCGTCGTCGTCTCCGCGATGTCTGGCGTCACCGACGCCCTGATCGCGCTCTGCAAGCTCGCCGCCGCCAAGGACGAGACGTGGAAGAAGGGGCTCGAAGCGCTCGGCGACAAGCACAAGGCCGCCGCCGAGCAGCTCGCCACCCCCATCGACCCGGTGCACGACCGCCTCGAGGCCGAGCTGCGCTCGCTCCACGATCTGCTCCACGCTCAAGGGCAGGTCGGCGCGCTCAGCGAAGACATCCTCGATCTCGTGCAGGGCCTCGGCGAGGTCTGGTCGTCGCTGCTGCTCGCCGCCCACTTCCGCTCCCTCAACGAGCCGTGCGTCTGGGTCGACGCCCGCGAGGTGCTGGTCATCGATAAAGACGACCTCGGCGCCGCCGTCGACTACGCGGCTTCCCAGGCGAAGCTCGCCACCGTCGCCGGCGACAAGCCCGCGCGCGCGGTCATCACCGGCTTCATCGCGCGCAACAAGACCGGCCGCATCACCACGCTCGGCCGCAACGGCAGCGACTACTCGGGCGCGATCTTCGCGAACCTCTTCGACGCCCAGGAGCTCCACATCTGGACCGACGTCGACGGCGTGCTGAGCGCCGACCCCCGGCTCGTCAGCGAGGCGGTGCTGCTCGATCGCATGTCGTACGACGAGGCGTGCGAGCTCGCGTACTTCGGCGCCAAGGTCGTTCACCCGCAGACGATGGCGCCCGCGTTCGCGAAGCAGATCCCCATCTGGATCCGCAACACGTTCGCTCCCGAGAAGCCGGGCACCCGCATCGACGCCGAGACCGACGTCAGCGTGCCGGTGAAGGGCATCACCACGTTCACCGGCCTCGCGCTGCTCAACCTCGAGGGCGCCGGCATGCTCGGCGTGCCCGGCACCGCCGAGCGCTGCTTCGCCGCGCTCAAGCGCGCCGGCGTGTCGGTGGTGATGATCAGCCAGGGCAGCTCGGAGCACTCGATCTGCTGCGTCGTGCAGGAGCGCGAGGGAGAGAAAGCGCGCACGGGCCTGCGCGAGGCGTTCGCGCGCGAGCTCGCCGCCGGCCAGATCGCCGACGTCGTCATCACGCCCGGCATCGCCGCGCTCGCGATCGTCGGCGACGGCATGGCCGGCGTGCCCGGCGTCGCCGCCCGGCTGTTCAGCGCGCTCGCCCGCGCCCAGGTCAACGTGCGCGCCATCGCGCAGGGCTCGAGCGAGCGAAACATCTCGGTCGCCATCGCCGCCACCGACGCCACCCGCGCGCTGCGCGCCGTGCACGCCGGCTTCTACCTCTCGGCCCAGACGCTCTCGATCGGCCTCATCGGGCCCGGCAACGTGGGCTCCGCGGTGCTGCGCCAGATCGAGGCCGCGAGAGAACGGCTCAAGGCGACCGCCAACCTCGACCTGCGCGTCCGCGCCGTCGCGCGCACGAAGACGATGACGGTCGAGGGCGCCGAGCAGCCGGCCGACCTCGCGCGCTTCGCCGAGCAGGTGAACGCCGAGCACCTGCCGCACGCCGTGATCATCGACTGCAGCGCGAGCGACGCGGTACCCGGCTCGTATGCCTCATGGTTGCAGCGCGGCATTCACGTCATCACTCCGAACAAGAACGCCGGAGCCGGCCCGCTCGAGCGCTTCGAGGCGATTCGCGCGGCGGCGGCGCGCGGCGGCCGCTTCCGGTACGAGGCCACCGTCGGGGCCGGCCTGCCCATCATCACCACGCTGAGAGATCTGCTCGACACCGGCGACGAGATTCTGGCGATCGAGGGCATCTTCTCGGGCACCCTCGCGTACCTGTTCAACCGCTACGACGGCAGCGAGCCGTTCTCGGCGCTCGTCGCGAAGGCGAAGGAGCTCGGCTACACCGAGCCCGACCCGCGCGACGACCTCTCTGGCCTCGACGTCGCGAAGAAGCTCGTCATCCTCGCGCGCGAGATCGGGTGGAAGGCCACGATCGAGGCGGTGAAGCTCGAGAGCCTCGTGCCGCCGGCGCTGCAGGGCGTGAGCGTCGCCGACTTCCTGAAAGCCCTGCCCGAGCTCGACGCCCCGATGAAGGCGCGGCTCGACGGCGCGCGGCCGAAGGTGCTGCGGTACGTCGCGCGGCTCGACGCCGGAGGCGGCGCGCACGTCGGGCTGACGGCGCTCGAGCCGGCGCACCCGTTCGCGAAGATCCGCCTCACCGACAACGTGGTGCAGTTCACGACGAAGCGGTACCGCGACAACCCGCTCATCGTGCAGGGGCCCGGCGCCGGCCCCGAGGTGACCGCGGCCGGAGTCTTCGCCGATCTCCTGCGCATCGCGGCCTCGCTCGGGGCGCGGGTATGAACAACTGGGCGACCGCGCACGCTCCGCCGTCGATCGGCAACGTCGCCGTCGGCTTCGACGTGCTCGGCCAGTCGCTGGAAGCGAAAGGCGACCGCGCGACGGTTCGCAAGGTGCCGGGCGACGACGTCCGCATCAGCGCCATTCGCGGCGTCGTCACCGAGCTGCCCCGCGAGACCGACAAGAACACCGCGGGCCGCGCGCTGAAGGCGCTGCTCGCCACGTGCCAGCCGGGCTTCGGGCTCGACGTCCAGCTCGAGAAGGGCATCCCGCTCGGGTCGGGCATGGGCGGCTCGGCGGCCTCCGCGGTCGCGGCGCTGGTGGCGGCGAACGCGCTGCTGCCGAAGCCTGTGTCCCTGAACGTGCTGTACGAGCTCGCGCGCGAGGGCGAGGCGGCGGCGAGCGGGTCGCGGCACGGAGACAACGTCGCGCCGATGCTGCTCGGCGGGCTGACGATCGCGCCCGAGAAGGGGGCTCCGGTGAGCGTGCCGGTGCCCGAGTCGCTGTACTGCGCCGTGGTGCACCCGCACTTCGTGCTCGAGACGCGGAAGGCGCGCGAGGCGCTGCGCGGCACGTACGCGCTGCACGACTTCGTTCGGCAGAGCGAGCACCTCGCGATGGTGCTCACCGGCTGCTTCAAGTCGGATCTCGAGCTGATCCGCCGCGGGCTGTCGGACGTGCTCATCGAGCCGCGGCGCGCCGCGCTGATTCCCGGGTTCGCCGGCGTGAAGGCCGCCGCGCTCGCGACCGGAGCGCTCGGCGCCAGCATCTCGGGCGCCGGCCCCTCGGTCTTCGCGTGGTGCGACGGAAAGGCCGCCGCCGAGCGCGCCGGGGCCGCCATGGCCGAGGCGTTTCGGGCCGCGGGGCAGGCCGCGGACGCGCTGGTGAGCCCGGTCGCGGGCCCGGCGGCGAAGGTCGAAGCATGCGGTGTGTGAGCACGCGGTCTCCGCGTGGCCCGTTCGTCTCGCTGACCGACGCCATCGCGCGGGGGCTCGCTCCCGACGGCGGGCTGTACGTGCCGGAGCGCGTGCCGCAGTCCCGCGACGTGCTGGCTCCGTATTTCGAGGGCGAGAAGCTCGACCCGGCGGAGATCTCGCGCGCCGCGTTCACGTTTCCCGCACCGCTGCGCTGGCTCGACGAGCGCACCGCGCTGCTCGAGCTGTTCCACGGGCCGACCGCCGCGTTCAAGGACTTCGGCGCCCGCTTCCTCGCCGAGTGCCTCGCGCGCCTCGACGTGAAGACGACCGTCGTCGTGGCGACCTCGGGCGACACCGGAGCGGCGGTGGGCGCGGCGTTCTGGCGGCGGCCCGGCTTTCGCGTCGTCATTCTGTACCCCGACGGGCGGGTCTCGCCGCGGCAGGCGCACCAGCTCGGCGCGTTCGGAGACAACGTCCGCGCGTACCGTGTCGCCGGCACGTTCGACGACTGCCAGCACATGGTGAAGGAGGCGCTCGCCGCCCGGCCGGACACCACGTCGGCGAACAGCATCAGCCTCGGGAGGCTCCTGCCGCAGCTGACGTACTACGCGTCGAGCGCGCTCGAGGTCGAGCGGGCGGGGAAGGGGCCGGCGCACTACGTGGTGCCGACGGGGAACCTCGGCAACGCGCTAGCGTGCGTGATGGCGCGCGACATGGGGCTGCCGATCGGAGACGTCGTGCTGGCGACGAACGCGAACCGGGTGCTGCCGGAGCTGGTGGCGACCGGCGTGTACCGGCCGGCGCCTGCGGTCGCGACGATCGCGAACGCGATGGACGTCGGGGCTCCGTCGAACCTGGAGCGGCTGCGGTTCTGGCACCCCGACGTCGCGAAAGTGGTGAGCGCCGAGAGCGTCGACGACGACGCGATCCGCGTGCGCATCCAACGTACGTGGAAGGAGCACGAGGTGGTGGTGTGCCCCCACACGGCGTGCGGGCTCGAGGTGCTGCGGCGCCGCCGCGCGAAGGGCACGTGGCTGGTGGCCGCGACTGCGCACCCCGCGAAGTTCGAGACGGTGGTGGAGCCGCTGATCGGGCAGAAGGTCGAGCCGCCGGCGGCGCTCGCGGAGCTCTTGGCGCGGCCGGCGCATGCCGATGCGCTGCCGCCGAAGACGGAAGCGCTGCTGGCTCAGCTGTCACCGAGAGGCTGACGGCGTTCTGAACTGAGCTCGGCGATTGCCGGCCTGCGAAATGCGGCGGGCGACCTGAACACACATACAGGGTCTGACACGCCTGGCTGTCACCTCCGGCGCCGCCCATTCGTGGTGTCGTCATGAACACGAAAGCCACAGTCATCGGCGGAGGCCTCGCCGGCCTCACCGCCGCCACGCTGCTCGCGCGCGGCGGCCGCGACGTCACGCTGTACGAGAAGTCCGAGCTCGGCGGCCGCGCCCGCACCCAGAACGAGAACGGCGCGCTGTTCAACCAGGGCCCGCACGCGCTCTACCGCGGCGGCCGCGCCATGCAGGTGCTGAGCGAGCTCGGCGTCGAGCCCGACGGCCGCATCCCTCCGAGCTCCGGCGCCCTCGCGTGGCACGGCGGCAGGCTGCACGCCCTGCCGGTCGGCGCCGTCTCGCTGCTCTCGAGCTCTCTGTTCACGCTGCCCGAGAAGCTCGAGTACGGCGGGCTGCTCGCCCGCATCGGCTCGCTCGAGCCTCACGGCACCGTCGGCGAGTGGCTCGCGCGCGACGTGAAGCACGAGACCGTGCGAGCGGCCGTGCGCGCGGTCATCCGCGTCAGCACCTACGCGAACCACGACGGGCTGCCCGCGGGCCTCGCGCTCGATCAGCTGCGGCTCGCGCTGAAAGCCAACGTCCTCTATCTCCACCGCGGCTGGCAGCAGCTCGTCGACGCCGTGCGCGCCAAGGCGATCGAGGCCGGCGTCCGCATCGTCGAGCACCAGAAGCACACACGCCTCGACGGGCAGACCGTGCTCGCCGTGACGCCCGACGCCGCCCGCGAGCTGGTGCCGCAGCTGAAGACGCAGCACCTCACGCCGCTGCGCGCGGCCTGCCTCGACCTCGCGCTCGACGGCCTGCCGAACCCCCGCCGCTTCTTCGCGCTCGGCATCGACCGCCCGCTCTACTTCTCGGTTCACTCGCGCACCGCCGACTTCGGGCCACACCAGGTCGTGCAGGTCGCGAAGTACCTGGGCCCGGAAGACCGCGGGGCCGACGCGCTCGCCGAGCTCGAGACCCTCACCGACGCCATGCAGCCCGGCTGGCGCGAGCGCGTGAAGGCCCGCCGCTTTCTGCCCGAGCTGACGGTCGTGCACGCGCTGCCGGGCCACCGGGTGCCGGTCGACGCCGTGCCTGGCGTGCACCTGTGCGGCGACTGGGTGGGAGAAGAAGGAATGCTGGTCGACTGCGCGCTGGCGAGCGCGGCCGAGGCCGCCCGGCGCATACTCGCCACGACCGCGCGCGCCGCAGCGGCTTGAAGGCATGAACCTGCACGAGCACGAACGGTTTCTGTGGGGCCTCTGCTACCGCATGACCGGCAGCGCCGCCGACGCCGACGACCTCGTGCAGGACACCTTCGCCCGCGCGCTCGAGCGGCCGCCGCGCGACCAGGCCGCTCCGCTGCGGCCGTGGCTCACGCGCGTCGCCGTCAACCTCGCGCGCGACTCGCTGCGCCGCCGCCGCCGCGCGCCCTACGTCGGGCCCTGGCTGCCGACGCCGCTCGAGACCGAGGGCGAGACGGCGGTCGCGGTCGAGCCTCCGGCCAGCGAGGGCCGCTATGACCTGCTCGAGAGCGTCTCGTTCGCGTTCCTCGTCGCGCTCGAGGCGCTGTCGCCGAAGCAGCGCGCCGTGCTGCTGCTCCGGGACGTCTTCGACTACTCGGTTCGCGAGACCGCCGAGGCCATCGGAGCGAGCGACGACAACGTGAAGCAGATTCACCTGCGCGCGCGCCGCGCGATGGGTGAGTACGACGCCCGGCGCGTGGTGCCGACGCGCGAGCTGCAGGCGCGCAACAAGGCCGCGCTCGACGGCTTCGTCGAGGCGCTGCTCTCGAACGACGTCGCGCAGGTCGAGGCCGTGCTCGCGAAGTCGGTGAAGGCGATGACCGACGGCGGCGGCCGCTACCACGCCGCGGTCAACGTCATCACCGGCGCCGCGAGGGTCGCGCGCTTCATGCTCGGCATCAACAGCAAGCGCGGAGCGCCGATCGACGGCGGCATGATGACGCTGAACGGCCTGCCGGCGATCGTGCTGCGCTACGACCCCGCGATCGACCCGCGCCTCGCGCCGCTCGTCATCTTCAGCGTCGACGTCAACGCCGAGGGGAAGATCGCGGCGATTCACTCGGTGCTCGCGCCCGGAAAGCTCGAGCGGTTTCCCCGGCGCGCGGCCTGAGCGCTACCTCCCGAACACCTTCTTGATGCGGCTCCAGAAGCCGCCCGCGCGCTTCTGCAGCTCCTCGCCGCGCTTCTCTTCGGCCTTCTTCTTCGTCTCGGCCTGAATACCGAGCCGCTTCGCGATCTCGTCGCTCGTGAACCGCGTCGCCAGCTTCGCCTTGAAGGCCTTGCGCGTGCGCAGCTCGCGCGCCTCGACGGTCAGCACGCACTCCGAGTCGAGCTGCAGCGTCACCGCCACCTGCACGCTGCCCTTCGGGCCCTTCGGCAGCCCCTCGACGTGCACCGCCCCGAGGAACTCGTTCGCGCTGACGTGCTGATCTTCGCCCTGGAACATCATCAGCTCGAGCATCTCCTGGTTGTCGGTCTGCGTGGAGACGCCGAACGACTTCGACACCGGCAGCGGGGTGTTGCGCTCGATGATGCGCTTGAACGACCCACCGGGCATGCCGACGCCGATCGTCATCGGCACGACGTCGATCAGCACCACGCTCGACACCTTGTCGACGGTGCCCGAGTACAGCGCCGCCCCCAGCGCGACCGCCTCGTCGGCGTTCACCGACGCGTGCGGCGTCTTCTTGAACAGCTGCTCGAGGCTCCGCCGCACCAGCGGCATGCGGCTCATGCCCCCGGCGAGCACGATGTCGTCGACGTCGGCGGGCTTCAGCTTCGCGTCGAGCAGCACGTCCTGCACGGTCGAGATGGTGCGCTCGACGAGCTCGGCGCAGGCCGCCTCGACCTCGGCGCGCGTGATCGTGCACTTGAGGTCCTTCGGCGTACCGCCCGACGGGTCCATCTCGAGCATCGGCAGGTGCACGTCGAACGAGCTCCGCTCCGACAGCGCGATCTTCGCGCGCTCGGCGACGTCGTTCACGCGCGACAGCGCGATGGCGTCGCCTCCGAACGGCTGGCCGTGCTGCTCGGCGTACTTCTGCAGCAGCACGTCGGTGACGTGGCCGTCGAAGTCGACGCCGCCGAGGAAGATGTCGCCGCCGGTCGCCATCACCTCGAACACGTTGCCCTCGATGCTCATCAGCGTCGCGTCGAACGTGCCGCCGCCGAGGTCGAACACCAGCACCGTCTTCGCGAGCTGGCGGTTCATGCCGTACGCGAGCGCGGCGGCGGTCGGCTCGTTCAGCACGCGCTCGACCTTGAGCCCCGCCATGGCGCCGGCGCGGCGTACGGCCTCGCGCTGCGGCTCCGAGTAGTAGGCCGGGCAGGTGATGACCGCGCGCGAGACCTTGAGGTTCAGGTGCTGCTCGGCCATCTCGCGGCACTCCTGCAGCACGATGCCCTGCACCTCTTCGAGGGCGAGCACGTTGCCGCCGAGGCGGACGGCGGCGCGGCCGTCGTGGCCGGGGACGATCTCGTAGTGGAAGCGCTCCTTCACCTGGCGCACGGTCGCACTGTCGAAGTCGCGGCCGACGAGCCGCTTCGCGCCGTAGATGCTGCGCGACGGGTTCAGCAGCATCTGCGACTTCGCGCGGTGCCCGACGAGCAGCTTTTCGTTCGACGACAGCGAGACGACCGAGGGGATGGTGTTGTAGCCGTCCTTCGAGCGCAGGATGATCGGCTTGCCGTTCGCCAGCACCGCGCAGCACGAGTTCGTCGTGCCGAGGTCGATTCCGATGACCGGCCCGGTCGCGTCGATCTTCTCGGGCGGCTTGAGGTACACGAGCCCGCCCTTTGCCTTGGGCGCCTCGGCCGGAGCCGCGGCCTGCAGCTTCGCCGGCGCCTGTGGCGGCTGCGGCGGCGGGGCGGCCTGCCGCTTGATCTCGGGCAGCGTCGGCGGCGGCGGGGCCTCGGCCGGAAGCGGGGGCGAAGCAGGCTCGGCCGCTGGAGTCCGCAGCACCTCGAAGTCGATCTCCAGCGGCGGCGCCGGCGGAGGCGCGTCGATCTGCACGTCGAGCGCGTCGAGCTCGAACGGGTCGAACGGCTTCTGTGGTGCTTCGACCTCGATGGGCACCTCTTCGGGCAGCGGCGGTGGCGGCGGCGCGGGCGGCGCCTCGGGCAGCCCCTCCATCAGCGCGTCGATGGGGATGTCGATCTCCTTGTCCGGATCCGGAGGAGGCGGCGGCAACAGCGGCTCGTCGTCGATCGGAATGTCGATGTCCGGCGACGCCGGCATCGCCGCGACCGGCGGCACTCCGGGAGCGACCGACGGAGCGATGCGCGGCGGCGCCGGCGCCGAAGCCACCGCCTCGGGAGTCGTCAGCGGCGCGCGCGCCGCCATCATGCGGTGAACGACCTCCTGGCTGGCGTCGTCGAGCTTGATGAACTCGAGGCCCATGCCCGACGGCTCGGCGTGCGACTTCGCCTCGGCGCGCACCCACTTCACCTTCGCGGTGCCCTGCATCACGCGCTGGCCGTTGGCGATCTCGACCTTGAAGCTCAGCACCGTTCCGATCGCGAGCGGCTTCTTGCTGCGCACGAACATGCCGCCTTCGCTCAGGTTCGTGGCGTACTTCGCGACGAAGTCGTCGAGGCCCTGATGCCCCAGCTTCACGAGCAGCCCCACGGCCTTTCGCTTGTTCTGGCGGTTCTCGGGTCCGTCGGTCACGTGTGGGTCATTCTGACTCAGGAACGCTCCCCTCGCGAGGGACGTTTTTCAGCTCGTGCTCCTCGCTCTGCTGCTGGCCGCCTCCGTCGACTACCCTGCCGCGCTCTCGAAGCTCGACGAGACGCGTGTCGCCCTGGCCACGTCGAAAGACGGGCACAGGCTCGAGAAGGCCCGCACCGCGCTGCTCGCCGCCTTCGACGGGTCGCTCTTCCCCGCGTGGGAAGGCACGCCGTGGGACTTCTACGGCACGAGCGAGACGCCGCGCGAAGGGAAGATCGCGTGCGGCTACTACGTGAGCACGCTGCTGCGCGACGCGGGCTTCAAGCTCGAGCGCGTGAAGCTCGCGCAGCAGGCGAGCGAGCGCATCGTGAAGACCTTCTCCGCGGACGCGGACATCCAGCGCTTTCGCGGAGCGTCACAGGCCGACGTCGTGAAGGCGGTGCGCGACCGGCACGGGCCGGGCCTCTACATCGTCGGGCTCGACTATCACGTGGGGCTCCTCCGGCTCACCGCAGACGGCGCGCGGTTCTGCCACTCGGCCGTGCTCGCGCCCGCCTACGCCACCTGCGAGAAGGCGGAAGGTTCGGCCGGCATGGCGTCGAGCTACCACGTGGTCGGGCCGGCGCTGAGCGACGCGCGCGTCTCCGATTGGCTGAGCGGCAGGGAGGTTCAGCTCAGGTAGACGATGAGGCCGAGCTTCTTGGCGGCGGCGACCCCGAGAAACGTCTTGAGCTGCTGCAGGTCTTCACCCGGCTGCTTCACCGGCCCGAGCGACAGCGCGAGCTGCGCGACGTCGGCGGCGGTGAAGCTGCGCCCCACGTTGCCGAGCGGCATGCCGCCCTCTTTGAGCGGCTTCAAGACGGTGAGGTCCTTCATCGACGCCCACTCGTCGCCGAGGTGAAGGTCGTGCGCCGGGTTGTGCGCGATGGTCGGCTCGTCGTCGGCGCCGAAGAGAAAGGCCTCGACGGCGTCGAGATCCCTGTGGAGCGCGGCGAGCTGCTTGTCGGAGCAGAGGCGGAAGTTGATCGTCACGACGGCACCACCTTGAAGATGACGTTCTTGCGCATCGGGTAGTTGAAGCAGACGAAGACGATGAACGTGCCCATGAACGAGAGCACCTCGGGCGGCAGCATCGGCAGCGCCTTCAAGAGGCCCTGGTAGATGAGCCAGTTCATGCACAGCGTGACGCTCTCGAACACGAGGAAGAGCTTCGCCTGGCGTGACATGCGGCCGGCGGTCGCGCGGAACGTGAAGCTGCGGTTGCCGAGAAACTGGATGCAGGCGCCCGTCATGAGCGCGGGCGCGCGCGCCCACGCGGGGTCGACGCCCGCCAACCTCACGAGCATCGTGAGCACCGTAAAATCACCGGCGGTGGCACAGCCGCCGACGATCAGCGCGCGCGAGAAGCGGAACGCGCGAGTGATCATCGGCTCGCTCCGCTCGCCGGGTGTCATCTCAATGGCCACGCGAGGCCTCCCGCTGAACGTTCACGATCGCGAGCACGTTGCGTTCGAGACCCAAGCGAAGCAGCGCGCCGGGTATCGGACGCAACCCCGGTCAGACGTTGTCCCAGCTGTAGCGCTCGGCATCGAGGGCATGATCGGCGAGGGACTTGATCAGCTCGTCGTCGTTCTCGTCAATCTTCGAGAAGTTTCCATTCACCCGGCGGCGCACCTGACCGCTCAAGACCTCGAGGATCTCCATCTCTTTCGTCACGTGCGTCGCGCCCTTCGCCTCGAGCGCGGTCGCCACGCGCGACAGCGTGCACGCGTACACGAACAGGTCGATCATCGCGTCGGCCAGCCGCTTCGACGCGAACTGCTTGCCGATGATGTCCTTGCCGTGCTTGCGCAAGATGCGGTCGACGGCGCCGGCGAGCTTGCGTGTCAGGTCTTCGAACAGCTCGCCCTTCTCTTTCAGCGCCGACGGCAGCTTCGTGAACCGCGTCTTCTCGGTCGCGGCCACGCCGGTCGCCAGCGCCGCGCGCCGCCGCGCGTACTCGGACAGAACGCCGAAGCCCTTGATCGGCGAGTCGAAGATGCCCTTCAGCGACGAGGCGAGCTCCTTCAAGCTCGCGCCGACCTCGTTCATCGCCGTCAGCGCGATGAACAGCCGCAAGATGTCGTTCGTGCCCTCGAAGATGCGGTTGATGCGCGAGTCGCGCAGCAGCCGCTCGTAGGGAAACTCGCACATGTACCCGTTGCCGCCGGCGATCTGCAGACCCTCGTCGACGGTGCGCCACAGCGCCTCGCTGCCGTACACCTTCGCGATGGCGCCCTCGACGGCGTAGTCCTTGATGCCGCTGTCGACGAAGTGGTTCACCATGTTGACCGTCGACTCGGTCGCGTAGCACTCGACCACCATGTGCCCGAGCTTCTGCTTGATGAGGCCGAACTCCGAGATCGGCTTGCCGAACTGGATGCGCTCCTTCGCCTGGCGGGTCGAGAGCTCGATGACCTTCTTCATGCCCCCGACGGTTCCGCCGCCGAGGCCGCTGCGGCCCGAGTTCAAGATGTTCATGGCCACCTTGAAGCCCTTGCCGACCTCGCCGAGCACGTTGTTCGCCGGCACCTTCACGTTGTCGAAGTGAACCGTCGTGGTCGACGAGGCGCGCAGGCCCATCTTGTCTTCGTGCGGCCCGCTGGAGACGCCCGCCATGTCGCGGGTGACGATGAACGCCGTCATGTTGCCGCGCTCGGTCTTGTCGCCGGTCTTCGCGAAGACGGTGAAGAACTGGGCGATGCCGCCGTTCGTGATCCACAGCTTGTTGCCGTTCAAGACCCAGTGGTCGCCCTCGCGCACGGCGGTGGTCTTGATCGACGCGGCGTCGGAGCCGCTGCCCGGCTCGGTCAGGCAGAACGCGGCGATCATCTCGCCGGTCGCGAGCTTCGGCATGTAGCGCGCCTTCTGCTCGTCGGTGCCGAACAGGAGCAGGCCGCGCATGCCGATCGACGAGTGCGCGCCGACGGTGACCGCGGTGCTGCCGTCGAACTTGCTGACCTCCTGCAGGGTGCGGCTGTAGGCGGTCGCGTTCATGCCCATGCCGCCGAACTGCTCGGGCACGACGAGCGAGAAGAGGCCGAACTGCTTCAGCTCGTCGATGAACGCCGGGGGCAGGTCGCCGGCGCGGTCCCAGGTGCGGAAGTCCTTCTCGTGGGGCTTCAAGACCTGCTCGATCGACGACAGCACGTTCTTGAGCAGCTCGACGTCTTTCGGCTGCGTGGTCGGGTAGGGGAGGATGAGCTCCTCCTCGATGCGCCCGAAGCACAGGGCGGTCATGAACGGCGTGAACTTCTCTTCGGGCGCAGGTCTCATGGCGTGACTCCTATATAGGAATCACCGCCCCGCGCCGCTCAGATCGATGTCGAGCGACTCGCTCGCGAACCGCCCCATGCGCTCGATGAGCTTCTCCATCCACGGGAGCACGCTGCGGCCCTGCCGGTCGGCCTCTTCCTCGAGCCGCTGCTGGCACGAAAGGTCCGAGCACACGTGCACGCCGACGCGCTTCTTCGCGTTGCGGCGCGCGGTGAGCAGGCCGACGTGGTTACCGCCGGTGCTCAGGTGGCACCAGTCGCACATCGCCGGCACCGCGGGGCCGGGGCCGCCGCCGCCGTTCGAGTCGAACGCGATGCCGGTCGGCACGCCGCCGGGGGTCGCGAACACCAGGTACACGTAGCTGCCGCCCGGGTGCTTCCACGTCAGGTAGTTGCGCACGAAGATCGGCAGCGCGATCTCGGGAGCGAGCTCGACGATCTTCCGGTCTTTCGGGCGGAACGTCGCGAGGAGGTCTGCTTCTGTCTCGAGCTTGAACATACTGCTGCCCATTCTCGCTTACTGGAGAGCGGACAGCGATGCCCGGCATTCGGCCTCTTCTTCGGTCAGCCCCGCGTCGGAGTGGAACGCACACAGGCGCTCGAAGCGCTGCCGCACGTCGAACCCGAACGTCCACTGGAGCTTCTTCAGGCAGATGGGGCAGGGCTCGAGCGGTGACCGGTCGGACTCCTCGAGCGAGTTCGCGCCGTTCATCACGCACAGCGACTCGGTGCAGTGGAGCAGCCCGAACGCGTGCGCCGTCTCGTGCGCCGCGGTCTTCACCGTGCGCCGCAGCACGAGCTCGGCCTCGGTGGCGGGGTCGCCGAAGCGCGCGAGCGACCAGATCCCGACGTGCCCGGCCGGGCTCGCCTGGCCGAAGACGAAGTTCCACTCGGGGTCCGGGAAGAGATCCTCCGCGGTGAAGGCGACGAGCGCGAGCGTGTCGCGCGGCTTCAGCGGGGGCAGGAGCTCCTCCAGAACCCACACCGTGTAGAGCTGCCGCTGCCCGGTGCGCGGGTGGTTGCGCAGCGCGCGCTCGGGGATGCTCTGCTTCGTCACCGGCGGCAGGCGCTTCACCTTGCCGCCGAAGTAGAGCGCGAGCAGCTTCTCGCTCTGCGCGATCGCGAGCTCCTGCGCCGGCTCGAGGTCGCCGATGACGACGACGTAGAGGACGTCGCGGCCGGGCGCCGGCTTCCAGGCGACGTCGCGGTACTGGCCGAAGCTCTGCGGCGCCTCGTTGAACCGCTCGCGCCACTCGCCGGCCTTCGGCTTCGGCAGCGGCGGGTGGAGCTTCGAAAGGCGCGCGTAGGGGTCGCCGGCGTCGGGCGCGCTCTTCGCCTTCTGACAGCCGGTCACGAGCAGCACGGCGGCGAGGACGCGGAGCATGCGGGGGCTCGACACCCCCCGATGCTACAGGTTCCCGTCGGCCATCGACTGCAGCTGCTCCCAGCGCTCGTAGAGGCGGTTGACCTCTTGGCTCGCGGCCTCGAGCTCGAACGACAGCTTCGCGCTCTCGGCGGCGTTCGCGTACACGTCGGGCGCCTGGAGCCGCGACTCGATCGCCTCCTTCTTGGCTGTCGCGAGCTCGATCGCGGCCTCCATGCCGTCGAGCTCGCGCTGGTCTTTGTACGAGAGCTTCACCGCCGGCTTCTTGGGCTTCTCCGCGGCGGCTGCGGGCTGCTCGGCCGGCTTCGGAGTGCCCTTGGGGGACCCTGGCTTCTGCTGCGTCAGCCGCCGCCAGGTGTCGTAGTTGCCCTCGTAGCGCACGACGCGGCCCTGGCCCTCGAACACGAGCAGGCTGGTCGCGACCTTGTCGAGGAACGCGCGGTCGTGCGTGACGAGCAGCACCGAGCCGGTGAACTGCACGAGCAGGCGCTCGAGCACGGTGAGCGTGACGAGATCGAGATCGTTCGTGGGCTCGTCGAGCACGAGCACGTTCGCGCCCTCGAGGAACAGCTTCGCGAGCAGCAGGCGGTTGCGCTCGCCGCCCGAGAGCGCGGACACCTTCTGCCGCTGCATCGGCACGGGGAAGAGCAGATCGTCGAGGTACTCGGCGAGCCGCAGCTTCTTCTCGCCGAGCGTCACCCAGTCGCTGCCGTCGGGGCAGAGCGCGCTCTCGTAGACGGTGAGGTCGGGGTCGAGCGCCTCGCGGTGCTGATCGAACCAGGCGACCTTCGTGCGCGCGCCGATGACGACCGTGCCTGCGTCGGGCTTCAGCTCGCCGAGCAGGGTCTTGATCAGCGTCGTCTTGCCGGCGCCGTTCTTGCCCATCAGGCAGACGCGCTCGCCGGGCTGCATGATGAAGCTGACGTCTTCGAACACCTTCCGGCCGTCGAACGACTTCGCGATCTTCTTCGCCTCGATGACGATCTGCGAGAGCCGCGGAGCCGGCGCGATCTGCAGCTCGGCGACCTTCGGGCGCACGAAGCCGCGCTCGGTGAGCAGCTTCGCGGCGCGCTCCATGCGGTGCTTCGTCTTCGTGCGCCGCGCCTGCGGGCCGCGCCGCATCCACGCGATCTCCTGCGCGATCCACCGCTCGCGCTTGTGCGCCTGCACCGCCTGCGTCTGTTGCAGCGCGAGCTTCTGCTCGAGCCACGCCTGGTAGTTGCCGGGGTACGAGACGAGGCCGCCGGGCTGCTGCTCGGAGTAGTGCGGCTCGACCTCGACCATGCGGTCGACGAGGCCGTCGAGGAAGTAGCGGTCGTGCGTGACGAGCAGCAGCGCGCCCTCGCGCTCGTCGAGCTCTTCTTCGAGCCACTCGACGGTCTCGGCGTCGAGGTGGTTCGTGGGCTCGTCGAGCATGAGCAGGTCGGGGCGCGCGAGCAGCGCCTTCGCGATCGCGACGCGCTTCTTGAGGCCGCCGCTGAGCTCGGCGACGGGGCGCTCCCACTCGTTGACGCCGAGGCGGTCGAGCAGCTTCTTGGCTTCGTGGCCGGTGTCCCAGCCGCCGAGGTGCTCGACGGTGTCGGCGAGCTGGCTCAGCTTCTTCAGCTCGTCGTCGGTGCCGGTCATGCCGGCGGCGAGCGCCTCGTGTGCGGCGAGCGCCTCGCGCAGCGGGGCCTGGGCGACCTCGAGCTCGCTCTTCACCGTGGCGCCGGGCGGGAACTCGGGCTCCTGCGGGAGGAAGGTGACCCGGGCTCCGCGCTGCAGCTGCAGCGTGCCGGTGTCGGGCTTCTGGATCCCCGCGAGGATCTTCATGAGCGTCGACTTGCCGCTGCCGTTGACGCCGACGAGGCCGACGCGCTCGCCCTCTTCGATGACGACCTCGACGTGCGAGAACAGCGTGCGGCTGCCGAAGGCGAGTGAGACGTCGAAGGCGCGGAGCAGGGTCATGAGGTGGGAGCCGCTTCAGTCCCTAACACGGCGATCGCTGCCAGAGAGCATCCGCGACGACCGCACGCTCCGTCGCTCTACGACGGCCGGTGAGGATGCGGTGCCTTCTCCCACGCTCGTCGCCGAGGTCAGGCTGCTGCGGCTGGACGGCTCGCTGCCTGCCGCCAGCGGGCCCGCGCGGGTCGACCCTGGCGGCGACAGGTCGGCGACCCATGAATCAGTTGTCGAACGTCACCAGGAATTCAGTGACAACGCGCAACGCATTCATCGGTCGCCGGCCGGTCGCGCGGCTGCGGGCCGCTTGAACGCCTCGCCGGTCAACCGAGCATTGGTTCGAAGGCAGCGCCGGGGGCGACAGGTCGCCGACCCGTGAGTCAGTTGTCGAATGTCACGAGGAATTCAGTGACAACGCGCAACCCATTCATGGGTCGCCGGCCGGTCGCGCGGCTGCAGGCCGCTTTGCACCGGCTCGAGCTTGGCGAGATCACGTCGGCAGCCCGCCGCTTTCCGCGCCGGCCATCCGCGCAATTCTACGAACGCGCCGAGCGACGCAGGCCCTGCACGCTGAGCCTGCAGGCGCCGGTCGCACGACGCCGGGGAGCGGCTGGCCGGAGGCCACTCTTCAGCGATTCACCGCCTCACGCCAGCCGGCGTACGTCTTCGGCACATCGAGCGCCTTCAGCCGGTGCCACGCCTTGCGCGCCGCCGCGTGGGTGGCACCGGGCTCGCGCTTCAGGAACTCGGCGAGGAAGTTGATGTACCGCCCGACGGGCACCTTCGCGAACGGCTCGGGGGCCAAAGACAGCCGTACGTACTCGCGCACGAGATCCCGGTACGTGATCCGCTTTCCCGCCTCGAGCGCTGCATCTCGCCACCGGTTCAGCCGGTAGCGCGCTCCGCTGCGACGCTTGTACCGCGGGTCGAGCCGCCGCGCCTCGCGCTCCAGAAACGCCTTCGTCTCCGGCGAGTTCTTGTACACGCGCACGACCGCCTCGAGCGCGACACGGTCGGGCTCGCCGCGCACCGCCGACGGCTTCGCCGCGACCTTCCGCCCGGTGCGCAAGAACTCCCGCACCGCCTTCTCGACCTGGTCCTTGCGCCCGCGGCCCAGCCCCAGGCGCGCCGCGAACGCCTGCAGCTCGGTCGCGTACCAGTACCCGTGGTCGAACTGCTCCAGGGTGATGTCCCGGGTCAGCTTCACAGCGCGCGAACGGCCTCTTCGGCGAGACCGTCGCCGCGCACGAACTCGCGGCAGAGCTTCTCGAGCCGCCCCAGCTCGACCGGGCGCCCGGCGGCCGCCAGCGCCTCGGCGAACAGCGCCTTCTCTTTCCGGGCGAGCTGGCCGTCGACGATGCACGCGATGCCGAGCACCTGAACGGCGAGCCGGCGGTTCTCGGGCGACAGGCCGGGGAGCGAGCGCAGGAACTGGCCGGGGTCGTCGAGCTCCTCGTTGCCCTCGTACTTCGCCAGCGCCGCGACCTCGTCGAACAGCGCGAGCGTGTTGGGGTGCAGGTCTTGCGTGCGAACGATCGCGGCACCGACCGCGCGCAGCGCCGCGACCCGGCCCGCCTCGTCGAGCTGCGGGTGATCGGCGAAGATCAGCTGCACGAGCTCCTTGATCGCCGAGGGCCCCATCGCGCGCAGCCGCGCCTCGCGCATCACGCGCCAGCACACGTACCCGTTCCAGGCGGCGGTCACCGGCACCGCCAGAAACGGCAGCAGGTTCGCGAGCGTCTGCCGCAGGAGCACGCGCGCGAGCATGCGGCGGATCAGCGCCTTGAACAGGAAGTTCGTGATGCCCACCTTCGCCTTGTAGAGCAGGGACGCCACCAGAAGCCGCCACTTGCTCGACTCGCGGCGCGGGTTGATGCCCCAGCGGTTCTCGAGCGGGTTCGGCAGCTCGAGCGCGGCGCGCGCGAGCACCGTCGCGACCATCTGGTGGTCGCCCCTCTGGCCGTGGAACAGCCCGAGCCCCGCCTGCCGCGACAGCTCGTGCACGCTGCGCAGCGTGTCCCAGTACAGGTAGGCGATCTCGGCGATCGCGGCGAGCACCGTGAAGCCGATCACGATCGCCCAGAACGCGATCGCGTTCTGCTGCTCGGCCGGCACGTGATCGCCGACGGTGTCGTTCGCGTAGACCTCGGCGACCCCGGCGATGATCGAGCTGACCGCGCCGGCCATCGCGGCGCGCGCGATCGCGTTACGCGTCACCGCCCAGAGCGCGCTGCGCTCCTCGGCGTTCAGCACGTGCACCGCATCGCTCGACGCGATCGCCTGCGTGCGCGCGCTGCGGCGCTCGAAGTACGTGACGCCGACGCGCTCGAGGAACGGCTTCTTCTTCGGAGGCGCCTCGACCGCCGTCACGCCGCGACCTGCGCCTGGCCGGCTGCAGCTCCCGCCGCCGTCGCCGCCGCGGCCTTGCGCCCTTTGAGGAACCGCACGATCACCGCGATGATCGGCGGCGGCGCCGCGAGAATGCCCGCGACCGTCATTCCCGTCGCTGCCGCCGGAACCTGGGCGATCTCCTTCGCCAGGCCCGCGTGGTACTCGGCGTACGTGCCGATGTGCGCGTAGGCGTGGCCCTGCAGGGCCATCAGGAGCAGGTTCGTCGCGACGATCCCGACCGTCACCGCGATCGCGAGCGCGAGGCGCCGGTGCATCACCAACGCGCCGACGCCGAGCGCCGCGAGCGCCCCATGCATCACGAGCAGCAGCCAGAACGCGAGATACGTCAGCGGAATCGAGATCGTCTTCGCGTCGAGCAGGTACACCAGCATCCAGTCGGTGTAGTTGAAGTACATGTACGCGACGGTCAGGCCCCAGTAGCCGCCCCACACCGCGCCGAGAATCGCCGTGCGCTTCAGCTCGACCTCGGGGTTCTTCCAGATCAGCTGCGCGGAGAAGAGCGCCAACGCGGCGCCACCGATCATCGCGGTGGCCGGGTCGAGAATCACGGTCGCCAGCAGGGGAGTCAGCATGGCCAGCCTCCTATCAGAGACCCCCGCGCCGGTGCGATGCCGCCCCCTGGCGCGAAATGATCACGGTCACGGCGGCTCCAGCGTGCGCGACGTCGCCACCTGCCGGAAGTACTTCACCGCCGGAGTCGGCGTCCGCTCCAGCGTCTGGAAGTCCACCCGGTACAGGCCGAACCTCGGCCCCCAGGCCTCCAGCCACTCGAAGTTGTCGAGCAGCGACCAGTGCAGGTACGCGCGCACGTCGACGCCGTCGGCCCGCGCGTCGAGCAGCGCGCGCAGGTGCTGGTAGATGAACGACGGCCGCCGCGAGCCCTCGCGGTCGTCGATGCCGTTCTCGGTCACCCACACCGGCAGCCGGTACCGCTTCATCTCTTTCAACACCTGCGCGAACCCCTCCGGGTAGTCCTCCCAGCCGATGTCGGTGAGCCCCCGGCGGTTCACGTCTTTGAACGCGAACTCGATGAACGGCGAGCGCGGAATGAACTTCAGGTGCGAGCGCGTGTAGTAGTTGACGCCCAGGAACTCCATCGAGTCCTTCGCGCCGTCGATGCGCCGCTTCAGCGACAGCACCGCGGGCATGCGCAGCGACAGCTCGCCCGTGGTCAGCGCGCGCAAGAGGCCGTGGTTGAAGTTGTCCTCCGCGATGCGCGTCGCGGCCTGGTCGAGCGGGTGCCACCGCCGCTCGGGTGCGAACACGCACACGTGCTGCGAGATGCCGCACGAGACCGCCTTCGAGCGCAGCAAGAGCTCCTCCCGCGCGATCGCGTGCGCCCGCGCGATGTTCTCGATCGCCGCCGCCGCGCTCCGCGCGTCTTTGAGGCCCGGCGGCATCAGGCCCTGCAGGTAGCCGCCCAGCACGAACACCATCGGCTCGTTGAACGTGATGACCGCCGCCCCCAGCCCGTCGAGCAGCTCGGCGCACAGCTTCGCGTAGCGCCGCCAGGGCCCCAGCACCGCCGGCGTGTGCCACCCGCACTGCACGTGCAGCCACTGCGGGTTCGTGAAGTGGTGCAGCGTGACGACCGGCCGGATGCCGCGCGCGCGCATCGCCTCGAGGCGCCGCCGGTAGCCCGCCACCGCCGCCGCGTCGATCTCCCCGGGCTTCGGCTCGAGGCGCGCCCACTCGAGCGAGATGCGGTACGCGTGCGCGCCGAGGTCCTGCACGAGCGAGAGGTCCGACTCGAAGCGCTCCCAGTGCTCGACCCCGCGCCCGCACCGCGCCTCCTTGTCCTTCAGGCGGCCGAGCCGCTCCCACTGGCTCCAGTCGTTCTCGATGCCGCCCTCGACCTGGTAGGCCGAGGTGGCGACGCCGAAGGTGAAGTCGTCGGGAAAGCGATGGCTCACGCCCCGGCGTTCTTAACATCACCGCGCCGTTACGCTGACCGGCCCACGGCCCGCCCCCCGCTCTCTCGTACGGCGCCGTGAGCCCCGCCGCCCAGAGCGCGCCAGCGGGAGCCCGCCACCTCTCGCCCATCGCTACCGTCGGGTGACAGCGGGCGCGGTCTGCGCGTAACCACTCGGTAACACATGGTTGTCGGGCTTGTATTGATTTAATTGATTTGGTAACCGCGCGCGGCCAGTTTGGGGGGCTTTCCAACAACGATCCGGCCGGGGCGAGAATGAATCTCGAGGAGTTGTCACGCGAAGAGCTGGTGGCGGTGGTGCGATCGATCGTGCCGGGCAGCGACGGCTCGGAGCTCGAGCAGCTGCTGCACGACCTGCACGTGCACCAGATCGAGGTCGAGCTGCAGAACCGGCAGCTGCTCGAGCGCCACTCGGCGCTGGAGGCCTCGAAGAGCCGGTACCACGAGCTCTACGAGCTCGCGCCTGCCGCGTACTGCACGCTCGACTGCGACGGCCGCGTCACCGACGCGAACCTCACCTTCACGGCGTTCTTTCGCATGAACCGCGCCGCGCTCATCGGCACCTCGCTGAGCAGCCTCGTCCTGCCCGACGACCGGCCGGTACTGCGCAGCCACCTCAAGCGCTGCTTCTCGGACTCGGGCCGCGTCACCCACGAGCTGCGCATGCTGGCGAGCCCCGCCGTCCGCGTCGCGTGCTTCCAGATCGCCAGCCTCGCGCTGCGGTCGCCCGACGGCGTCGTCCTCGGCACGAAGTCGGTGCTGACCGACATCTCGGCGCTGAAGCGCACCGAAGAGCGCCTGCGCGTGCTCGCCGCGGCCAGCGCCGCGTTCGCCTCGGCGACCGACGTCACCGACGCGCTCGCGGCCCTCACGCTCAGCCTGACGCCGTCGTTCGCCGATCTCTGCTTCGTCGACCTGTTCCAGGACGGCTGCGGCACCGCCACCCGCCTCGCCGTCGCCAGCGCCGACCTCGCCCGCCGGCGCCTGTGCGAGCGGCTCCGCGAAGGCGTGATCCCTGCCGTCGAGCTCACCGAGCCCGTGCTCTTGAGCGAGGCGTCTCCGGCCGCGCTCGCGCTCGCGCTCCCCGAGGGCCCCGACCGCCTGGCGCTCGTCGCCGAGTGCGACGCGCGGTCGATCATGCTGCTGCCCCTGCTGGCCGGGCAGCGCTGCCTCGGCCTCATCGGCTTCGTCATGTCCGACACCGGGCGCCGCTACACGTCGGTCGATCTCATCTTCGCCCGCGATCTCGCCTCGCGGGCCGCGACCGCGATCGAGAACGCGCGCCTGCTCCGCGAGTCGAAGGCCGCCATTCGCGCCCGGCAGGACATGCTCTCGATCGTCTCGCACGAGCTGCGCACGCCGCTGACGGGAGCGCTGCTCAACGCCGAGGCGCTCACGCGGGCCGCGCCCTCCGGAGAGCGGCGCAAGGGACGCGCGAAGCTCGAGCACATTCGCCGCGCGCTGCAGCAGATGGACTACCTGGTGAACGACCTGCTCGACGTGACGAGCATCGAGGCCGGGAAGCTCGCCCTCGCCCGGGAGAACCTGTGCGTCCTCGGGCTCATCCGCGAGGCGGTCGAGCTCGTCGAGCCGCTCGCGCACCAGAAGTCGGTCGCGGTCGACGTCGTCGAGCCCGCGCGGCCGCTGTGGGTCGACTGCGACGGCAAGCGGCTGCTGCAGGTGCTCTGCAACCTGCTCGCGAACGGCATCAAGTTCGCCCCCGAGGGCGGCGTCGTGACGATCAGCGCCCGGGCCGAGGGCACGTGCGTGCGCGTCGCCGTCGACGACAACGGCCCCGGCATCGCGCCGGCGGTGCTGCGGCGCCTGTTCGAGCGCTTCGTCCAGGCGAGCGACACCGCGCGGCAGGGCCGCGGGCTGGGGCTCTACATCGCGAAGGGCATCGTCGAGGCGCACGGCGGCCGGATCTGGGCCGAGACCGAGCTGGGGCGGGGCACGCGCCTGCAGTTCACCGTCGCCGCCGCCGACCCGCCGGAGCGCACCGTCCGCGCGACGCCGGTCATCCTCATCGTCGAGGACGAAGACCTGCAGCGCGAGCTCACCTGCGACGTGCTCGTCGCCGCGCACCTCGGCGCCGTGCCCGTGGCGAACGGCCGCGAGGCGCTCGAGTACTTGAGGCTCGGCGGCGCGCGGCCGCAGCTGATCCTCCTCGATCTGATCATGCCCGTGATGAGCGGCCGGGAGCTCGCCGAGACGCTCAAGGCCGACCCCGAGCTGCGCGCGATTCCGATCGTCGTCGTCTCGTGCGCGAGCAACCTCGAGTCCGAGGCGAAGGCGCTCGGCGCCGCGGGCTGGCTCGCGAAGCCGTTCGACGTGAACGGGCTGCTCGGGCTCATCCGCGCGCTCGGGGTCGAGGCGTGAGCGGGAGGGTGCGAAGAACACAGGGGGTGATCCCAGGCGGTGACGTGAGCCGGCGGACCTTGACCGAAATCACCCGCGGGCGGATACGAACGTGGGTGTGGGCGTGACCTCAGCTGAAGGGTCGGGCGAGCCCGCACGCACGGGCCCCGGCGAAGACAGGCGCTTCGTGACCGTCGGCGTCGGCGCCTCGGCCGGCGGCCTCGAGGCCGTGACCGCCCTGCTCCAGAGCCTCGACGTCGAGCGGCTCGCCGTCGTCGTCGTGCAGCACCTGGGGCCGCAGGCCCCGAGCGCGCTGCCCGCGCTGCTCGCCAAGGTGACGAAGGCCCCCGTCGTCGAGGCGGCCGACGGCATGAAGGTGCAGCCGGGCCACGTGTACGTCAACGCGCCGGGCGCCGATCTCGCGCTGCTCCAGGGCGCGCTGCACCTCATGGCACCGCCGAACCCGCCGGGCGGCCTGGCCATCGACTACTTCCTGCGGTCGCTCGCGGCCGACGCCGGCTCGCTGACCGCCGGCGTCGTGCTCTCGGGCACCGGCAGCGACGGCACGTTCGGCCTCAAGGCCATCAAGGAGGCCGGCGGCATCACGTTCGCGCAAGACCCCTCGACCGCGAAGTTCGACGGCATGCCGCGCAGCGCGAGCGAGAGCGGCTGGGCCGACTTCACGCTGCCCGCCGGCGCCATCGCGCACGAGCTCGCGCGCCTCTCGCGCCAGCCGTCGTTCGTCGCGCGCGACCCGCTGCAGGGCACGGCGCCGCAGGAGCAGCTGGGCAAGCTCATCGTCATGATGCGCGGCGCGTTCGGCAACGATCTCACCTGCTACAAGCCGACCACCATCGAGCGGCGCGTCGAGCGGCGCATGGCGCTGCACAAGATCGAGCGGCTCGACGCGTACGTGCGATACGTCGCCGGGAATCCGAACGAGCTGAAGCTGCTCTACAGGGACATGCTCATCTCGGTCACGAGCTTCTTCCGTGACGTCGAGCCGTTCGACTTCGTGCGCGAGCGCGTGTTCCCGCGCATCCTCGAGCACAAGGACGTCGGCTCGCAGATCCGCGTGTGGGTGCCCGCGTGCTCCACCGGTGAAGAGGCGTACTCGTACGCCATCACCCTGCTCGAGCACCTCGGCGACAGGGCGCAGGACTACCGCATCCAGATCTTCGGCACCGACGTCGACGCCGCCGCCATCGCCCACGCGCGCCGCGGCTGCTACCCGCTCAACATCGCGCTCGACGTCAGCCCCGAGCGCCTGCACCGCTTCTTCGTGAAGAAGGACGGCGAGCTCCAGATCGCCCGGCGCATCCGCGACATGGTGGTGTTCTCGGTGCAGAACGTCACGAAAGACCCGCCGTTCTCTCGCCTCGATCTCGCGAGCTGCCGAAACCTGCTCATCTACCTGCAGCCCCAGGCGCAGCAGAAGGTCCTGCGCGTGCTCCACTACTCGCTCGTGCCGAACGGCCACCTCGTGCTCGGCACCTCCGAGACCGTCGGCGAGTCGTCCGAGCTGTTCTCGCTCGCCGACCGCAAGGCGAAGGTCTACACGAAGAAGCACGGCGCGAGCCTCACCACGCTCGACACCGGCACCGGCGTGCAGTCGCCCGGGCCACCGCGCCCGATTCAGCCAGGCGTGGGCCACCGCGCCGCGAACATCAGCTCGCTCGCCGAGCGCAAGATCCTCGAGCTGTTCGGCCCGCCGGGCGTCGTCATCAACGACGATCTCGAGGTCGTGCACATTCGCGGCCGAACCGCCCCCTTCCTCGAGCCGATGCCGGGCGCTCCGAGCTTCAACATCTTGATGATGGCCCGGCCCGACCTTCACGCCGACCTGCGGCGGGCGATTCACGAAGCGCAGTCGAAGGGCGCGCGGGTCTCGATCGACTCGCGCGTGAGCGACGGCGGGGTGTCGCGCCCCTTCCGCCTCGAGGTCGTGCCCATTCTCGACGCCGACACGAACGCGCGCTGCATGATGGTGCTGTTCCACGGAGCGCAGACCGAGGCGTCGCTGGCCCCCGTCCCACCCCCCGAGGCCGCCACGCCCGAGGCCCAGCGCATTCGAGAGCTCGAGCGCGAGCTGTCGATCACCAAGGAGTACCTGCAGAGCACCATCGAGAAGCTCGAGAGCGGCAGCGAAGCGCTGAGGAGCTCGAACGAAGAGCTGCAGTCGTCGAACGAAGAGCTGCAGAGCATGAACGAAGAGCTCGAGACCTCGAAGGTCGAGCTCCAGTCGGCGAACGAAGAGCTCACCACCCTCAACGACGAGCTGCAGAACCGCATGACCGAGCTGCAGCAGAGCAACGACGACCTCTACAACGTGCTCGCCGGCGTCGGTAACGCGGTCGTCATCATCGGCATGGACCTGCGCATCCGCCGGTACACGCACACCGCCGAGAAGATGCTGAACCTCGTGCAGGGCGACGTCGGCCGCTCGGTCAGCCAGCTCAACGGGTTCGTCCAGGGCACCCGCGTCGAGGAGCTCGCCGCCGACGTCATCGCCCGCCTCGTGCCCGCGAGCCGCGAGGTCCAGGGCGCCGACGGCCGCTGGTACGAGCTGAACGTGAGCCCGTACCGCACGCTCGATCACTCCATCAAGGGCGCGCTCGTCGTGCTGATCGACATCGACGGGCGCAAGAAGACCTCCGCGGTCTCGCGCGGCATCACGGCCTACGCCGACGATCTCTACCGGCTCACCACGTACCCGCTCGCCATCATCGACCGCGAGCGCCACTTCGTCTGGGTCAACGCCGCCTTCGGCCGGCGCTTCGAGGTGCCGCGCGAGCAGGCGGTGCGCTCGCCGCTCGCCCGCATCGTCGGCGACTCGTGGCTCGAGACGCTGCTCGAGCGCGCCTTCAACGACGGTGCCGATTTCCGCAATTTCGAAGTGAAGGGGCTGAAGGTGAGCGGTAGTCGTATTCCGCCGATCGGTGGTGACAATCGGCTCGTGTTGCTGTCGTTCGAAGACTCGGGGGTAGGCACGTGAGCGGTTTCGAAGAGATGACGAAGGACGAGCTGGTCGCCGCGCTGCGCGACGCGCAGGCCGAGCTGCAGCAGGCCCGCTCGGTCGTCGAGAACGATCGGGTGGTGCACGATCTCAAGGTCCACCAGATCGAGCTCGAGATGCAGAACCGCGCGCTCCGCGAGGCGCAAGGGGCCCTCGAGGAGTCGCGGGCCCGCTACGCCGACCTCTACGACTTCGCGCCCATCGCCTACTGCACGCTCGAGAAAGACGGCCGTATCCGCGAGGCGAACCTCTCGGCGACCGGCTACTTCGGCGTCGATCGCAGCGCGCTCGTCGGCAAGCCGATCAGCGCGCTGGTCGCGGTCGACGATCGGCCCGCGCTGAGAAACCACCTGCGCCGCTGCGTGCAAGACAAGGTTCGCGTCACCGGCGAGCTGCGCATGCTCGTGCCCGGGCTCGGGCCCACCGCGTTCCAGGTGGTCAGCACTCCGATGATCGACGTCGGGGGCGCCGTCAGCGGCTGCAAGACCGCCATCACCGACGTCTCGCAGCTCAAGCGCTCGGAGCAGCGCCTGCAGCTGCTCGCCGACGCCAGCCTCACGCTGAGCCGCTCGTTCGACGTCGCGCAGAACCTCGCCGAGGTCGTGCAGAGCCTGGTGCCGTTCGCCGCCGATCTCTGCTTCGCCGACCTGTTCACCGAAGACGGCCGCGCCGAGCGCGTCGCCGTCGCCGTCGCCGACCCCGCGAAGAGCACCGTCGCCGAGGCGCTCCGGCGGCCGCCCATTCCGCGCTCGGCGCTGACCGAGCCCCTGCTGATGACCGAGGGCGCCTCGGGCGCGCTGACCCACGCGGTCGGGCAGGGCAGCGACACCCAGGCGATCATCGACGCCTGCGGGGCGCAGTCGGTGATGCTGGTGCCGCTCGCGTCGCGCAAGAGCCCGCTGGGCCTGCTCGGCTTCGTGAGCTCCAGCCCGGCCCGTCTCTACTCGGCGGCCGACCTGAGCTTCGCGCGCGACCTCGCTGCCCGCGCGGCGATGGCCGCCGACAACGCTCAGCTGTTGCGCGCCGCCGAGCGCGCCAGCTCGACCCGGCAGGACATCTTGACCATCGTCTCGCACGAGCTGAAGAACCCGCTCACCGGCATCTCGCTCAGCGCCGACGTGCTGCTCAGGCACGCGCCGGACGCCGAGCGCCGCAAGGGCCGCGCGCAGGTCGAGCGCATCAAGCGCGGGGTCGCGCACATGCGGCACCTCATCGACGATCTGCTCGACTTCTCGAGCCTCGAGTCCGGGCGGCTGACCGTCGCCCCGCGGCCCACCGCCGTCGGCGCCATCATCGACGAGGCCATCGAGCTGCTCTCGCCGCTCGCCGCCGACAAGCAGATCACGCTCGAGGCCTCGGTGCCGACGCCGATCGCCGCGAGCTGCGACCGCCACCGGGTGCTCCAGGTGCTCTCGAACCTGCTCGGTAACGCCATCAAGTTCACCCCCGAGGGCGGCCGCATCAAGGTCCAGGCAGTGGCGGTCGATTCGGCGGTGCAGCTCACCGTGCACGACAACGGCCCCGGCCTCTCGAAGCAGGTCATGCGGCACCTCTTCGAGCGCTACTGGCAGGCGAAAGAGACGGCGAGCAAGGGGCAGGGCCTCGGCCTGTTCATCGCGAAGGGCATCGTCGAGGCGCAGGGCGGAGCCATCTGGGTCGAGTCGCACCCGAATCAGGGCACCGCCTTTCACTTCACGCTGCCCCCGGCCGAGCTGAAGCCGCAAGACACGGCCGACGGCGAGGGCCGGGTCGTCATGGTCGTCGACGACGACCGGAGCATCCGCGAGACGGTCTGCGACATTCTCGAAGACCGGCATTACACCGTCGTGCAGGCGACGAACGGCGAAGAGGCGCTGAAGTACCTGAAGTCGGGGCAGACGCCGCCGCTGCTGATGCTGCTCGATCTCCTCATGCCGGGGATGGACGGGCGCGAGGTGATGGCCGCGCTCAAGAGAGACTCGATGCTCTCGGCGATCCCCGTGGTGCTCGTGTCGAGCGTGCCGAACTTGAGCGACGAGGTCGCGTCGCTCGGCGCCCACGAGGCGCTGCGCAAGCCCATCGACGTCGACCAGCTCTTGAGCCTCGTCTCCGCCACCTCTCGTGGGGCGCGCGGGTGAACGCGGCGCCCCAGAGCCGCGACGTCGTGGCGATCGGGGCATCTGCCGGAGACGTCGAGGCGCTCACCCGGCTCCTGCGCCAGCTCCCGGGCGAGCTGCGCCGGCGGCTCATCGCGGCGGATCTGCCGACGCGCCTGTACGCCGCGACGGGCTGGTGGCGGCGGCGCTGAACCGCCCCACGCGTCTTCGTGCGTCGGGCAGTGATTCCGCGCGAGACCGGCGGGGCACACACGATGCACCGCTCTTCGCTCGCCATGCTCGCAACCAACTACCGAGGCCCGTCGCGCATCCGCGTGGGCCAGAAACCCGAACCCGAGATCGAGCACCCGAACGACGCGATCGTGCGCGTGACGCGCTCCTGCATCTGCGGCAGCGATCTGCACCTGTACCACGGGCTCGTGCCCGACACGCGCGTCGGCATGACGTTCGGCCACGAGTTCACCGGCGTCGTCGAGGAGGTCGGCCCGTCGGTGCAGCACGTGAAGCCCGGCGATCACGTGCTCGTGCCGTTCAACGTGTTCTGCGGCACCTGCTTCTTCTGCCAGAAGGAGCTGTACGGCAACTGCCACGACACGAACCCGTCGGCGACCGCGCTCGGCGGCGCCTACGGCTACTCGGCGACGGCGGGCAACTACGACGGCGGGCAGGCCGAGTACGTGCGCGTGCCGCTGGCCGACGTCGGCCCGACGAAGCTCCCGCAGGGAATGGACCTCGACGACGCCGTGCTGCTCACCGACGCGCTGCCCACCGGCTACCAGGCCGCCGAGATGGCGAGCATCAAGGAGGGCGACACCGTCGTCGTCTTCGGCGCCGGCCCGGTCGGCATCTTCGCCGCGAAGTCGGCCTGGCTCATGGGCGCGGGCCGCGTCATCGTCGTCGACTGCGTCGACTACCGGCTCGACTTCGTGCGCCGCTACGCGAAGGCCGAGGTCGTCGACTTCCGCGGTATCTCGGACATGACGGTGCACCTCAAGCGCATCACCGACTGGCTGGGGCCGGACGCGTGCATCGACGCCGTGGGCGCCGAGGCCGACGGCAGCTGGTTTCACCGCGTGACCGGCGTGTTCCTGAAGATCCAGGCGGGAGCGCCGACGGCGCTGCAGTGGGCGATCAACTCGGTGCGCAAGGGGGGCACCGTGTCGATCGTGGGCGTCTACGGGCCGACGTTGAACATGATCCCGATCGGGAACGCGCTCAACAAAGGCCTCACGCTGCGCATGAACCAGGCGAGCGTGAAGCGGCACCTGCCGAAGCTCATCGAGCACATTCAGGCGGGGCGCATCGACCCGAAGGCGATCATCACCCACCGCATTCCCCTCGAAGAGGTCGCCGAGGGCTACCACGTCTTCGCGAACAAGCTCGACGGCTGCATCAAGACCGTCCTCATTCCTCCGCGCGCGGTTCACTGAACGAAAGGAACACGTCATGGCGATTCACTCCGATGTCGAAGGCTGGGGCGTCGACAAGAACCCCGCAGATCGCCCCGCGGTGCCGAAGGAGCGCACGCCTCCGCGCGGCATCGAGCCCGGCTGGGTGCGGCCCGAGCAGCAGCACCCGCGGAAGTTCGAGGTGCTCGTCTCGAACGAGCGGCCCGGCATCACGCCCGTGTTCGGCACCTCGGTGCCGCTGCGCGGCCTCTCGGGCGTGCTGCGGCGCGCGGCGTTCAAGTACAGCGAGGGCGACCTGAGGCACTGGCTGATCCTCATCGCCGCCGACCGCGTCGACGTCGTCGAGGGCGTGCTCGACGATCTGCGCCACGGCCACGTACCCAACGTCTTCAAGGAGATGGGCTTCAAGGCCGAGCTCCGTCACCGCCCGGTGCGCGGCGCCTTCAAGCTCGCCGTTACCGCCGGAGGACTCGCGCTCGCTGCGTGGGCGATGTTCAGGCCAGCGCGCAAGCCGACGTTCTTTCAGCGGCTGATCCGCCGCTGACGTTACCGATCGCTCCAGATCGGCTCCGCGCGCGTCACCGTGAGGCCACGAGAACGCGCGGCGGGGAAACGGCGCGCACTCTGTAGCAGCCGGTGGCACCGCGCGTGCTGAACGGCGCGCCACCATGGCCATCGACCTGATCAAAGACCGCGGTACTCCGCTGGATCGTCAGAAGTTCACGTGGCGCGACCTCGTGCAGCCTCCCTACCGGAAGCTGAACGACGACGCCTTCACGCGCGTGCGCGTGATTCTGATGAACGGCATCGAAGCCCACATGAACCGCACGTCGCACGCGTTCGCGCGCATGACGGCGAGCAACGCGCTCAAGCTCGCGCTCGCGAAGGTGCGGCGCATCGAGCAGCACCAGCAGACGCTGGTGAACTGGCTGAACCCGGCCGATCAGAGCCCGCTCGAGACCACCCTCGGCTTCGAGCAGGTCGCGATCGAGGTGACGGCCGCCGTCGCGCAGAACGAGCCCGACGCGTACCTCGCGCAGTGCTACCGCTACGGGCTGCTCGAAGACTTCGACCACATGTACCGGTTCGGGGCGCTGTACGACCGGCTCGAGGGAAAAGACGCGAACACGCTGCTGCAGAGCTACACCGACATTCTGCCCGGCCGGCCCACCGCGGTGGAGCACCGCGACCCGGCCGACGAGCTGAGATACCCGTACGACCGCCGGAAGGCCGCGCCGCTCTCGAAGCTGCACGCGACCACCATCCTCGCCGCCGAGAACATGACGCACGACTACTACATGGTCATCGGGCCGATGTTCCCCGACCCGACCGCGCGCCAGCTCTACGCCGAGATCGCCTCGATCGAGGAGCAGCACGTCACCCACTACGAGTCGATGATCGACCCCGACGAGACGATGCTCGAGAAGTGGGTCCTCGCCGAGGCGATGGAGGTCTACAACTACTACGGGTGCGTGAAGAGCGAGTCGAACCCGCGCATCCGCGCCATCTGGGAGCGCTTCCTCGACTACGAGCTCGGCCACCTCGCGGTCGCGCGCGAGATGTTCCAGGAGCTCGAGGGCCGCGACGCCTCCGAGATCCTCCCGCAGCGGCTGCCCGAGCCCATCGCGTTCGAGTCGCAGCGCGCGTTCGTGCGCAAGACGCTGCAGGCCGAGGTCGACCTGCGCGCGCACGGCACCCAGTTCGTCGACAAGTCCGAGCTGCCCAGGAGCAGCCCCTCGCACGCGTACCGCGAGCAGCTCAACTCGGAAGGGTCGCCTTCGGAGAAGGCGACCGCCGGCTGGGTGTGGATGCCGGGAACCGAGCTGATGGCGTTCGACGCTTCGAAGTTCAACAACGGAAAGAGGGTGAAGTCGTGAAGAACTCGATCGAGATGGGCTTGAACCGCAGCGGCCTCGCCACGGCGCCCCGCATGGCGCCGCAGGTGCTGCAGGTGCCGGGCATGACCCCGAAGAGCTCGGGCGACGCGCGGGTGATCGCGAACGAGCGCGTCAGCTATTCGAAAGACGCCGAGCCCGCCGCCACCATGCCGCCGCCCGGTACGCTGAAGGAGCTCGCGAAGACCACCGTCAAGCTGCTCAAGGGCCAGAAGTCGATGGTGCTCGTCGACAAGGTCGCCGAGCGCATGGCCTTCGAGCGCGGCGGCACGCGGCTCTACGAGGCGCTGCTCTCGAAGCTCGACGCGTTCGGCAGCTGGGAAGGCGGGCCGCAGCGCGCCGATCTCGAGAGCATCATGCGCGACGAGCTCACGCACTTTCACTTCCTCGCCGAGGTGATGGGCATGCTGGGCGCCGACGCCACCGCGGTGACGCCGTCGGCCGAGGTGCACGACCTGCTCACCAGCGGGCTGCGCATGGTGCTCGCCGACCCGCGCACCGATCTGCGCACGTGCCTCGAGGCGATGCTCCAGGCCGAGCTCGTCGACAACGACTGCTGGCAGACGCTGATGAAGCTCGCGTTCGCCTACGAAGAGCTGCAGCTCGCCGAGCGCTTCCAGCGGTGCCTCGAGGAAGAGCGCGTGCACCTGAACCGCGTTCGCAGCTGGCTCTCGGCCGGCCTCGGCGGCGAGGCGTTCGGCGACCCGCGCAAGCTCGCCGTCTCCGAGCCGTGGGTGCAGCACGTCGCCGCCCTGCCGCGGCCGTCGACGGGCCGCCGGCCGCACAAGACGATCAAGCGCGCGCCCACCAACGGCCGCCGCGGCAACGGGCGCGCCAACGGCAAGCGCACCACCGGCCGCAACCGCCGCGGGGGCGACCGATGACGGCGGTGCCGCCCGTCGCAGCCGCGCCGCTGCCGGCCGCGCCGCTCGAGATCGATCGGCTCACGCCACAGGCGCGGCCGTCGGAGCCGTACATCGCGGCTCAGCGCTGGCACTCGGCGCTGTTCCTCCACTGGCCGCTGCCCGCCGAGGCGCTGCGGCGGCACGTGCCGAAGCGGCTCTCGATCGACACGTTCGGCGGCGACGCGTGGCTGTCGGCGGTGCTGTTCACCGTCACGGGCGCGCGGCTGCGGCCGTTTCCCGCGGTGCCGGTGCTCTCGACGTTTCAGGAGGTGAACCTCCGCACGTACGTTCACCTCGACGGCAAGGACCCGGGCAGCTGGTTCTTCAGCTGCGACGCGTCGAGCCTGCTCGCGTGCCTCGTCGGCCGCGCCGCGGTGAACCTTCCGTACTTCCCCGCCCGCACGCGGCGCACGCTCGTTGGTGACGAGCACCGCTACGAGTCGAAGCGCGTCAAGCTCGGCAAGCCGCGCGCCGAGCTCTCGGCCGCGTGGCGCTCGAGCGGAGCCCTGGTCGAGGCGCCGGCCGGCTCGCTCGAGCACTTCCTCACCCAGCGCTTCATCGTGTACTCGCCCTCCGCGCGGACGCGGCTGTGGCGGCAGCAGGTGCACCACCCGGCTTGGCCGCTGTTCCCGGCCGAGGTGCTCGCGCTCGAGCAGACGCTCGACGAGGCGCACCAGCTGCCCTTCCTCCCGAAGAGACCCGTCGCGCACTACTCCCCGGGCGTCGACGTCGAGCTCTTCCCGCCACACCTGGTCTGACGGCGCGGGCCCGTGTGGCGAGGCAGAAGGGCTCGCCCGAGTCGAAGCCGGTGGCGGCGCCGCACGCCGCGACCGGTGCCTGACGCCCCACGGGCCGCAAGAACGCCCCGGCGCGACGCCCGCAACTCCGCGAGACCTGCGAGCCCCCGGAGGCATACACGCTGCACTCCTCGGCGGGCATGAGGAAACAAGCGCAGGAACCTGCAACCCGGCTGCTGCACGCGCTCGTGCGCGAGCTCTACCAGGCCGAGGTCTCGGCCCTCGTCTACGCGCGGCGCGAGGCCGCGCGGCTCGGCGATGCGCCGCCTTCGAACGTGATGCTCGACGTCGGCCGGCACGCCGAGCGCGCGCTCGAGGTGCTCCCTCCGCTGATGGAGGCGCGCAAGATGAAGAAGCGGGCGCTGCCCGGCGCCGCGGTCGGCCTGGCGCTCAGCGCGGTGCGCCGCTTCGGCCTCGACTTCGTGCTGGGCCCCGAGCGGTCGTACCGCTTCACGCTGCTCGGCATGCGCCACGCGATCGATCTCGTCTACGAGCTGCAGCACCTCGCCGGCGAGCTGGGCGACGATCAGCTCGCCGACTTCTGCCGCACGTGGCTCGAGCAGCGCGTGCCCCGGGTCACGGCCGTCGAGCGGCAGCTGCCGTGGTTCGTCACCCACGTGGGCCGCGCACTGCAGGGAGCCACCCGGTGAGCAAGAGAACGTGGCCACGGCGCGACCAGGTAGCGAGGTAGAAACTGACCCTGGGTCGTGGGGTCGACCCGGCCCCGGCCTCAGTGTGATCCAGCAGATCGGCCACGGCACGCCCGATGCTCAAGGCCTCTCTCCGTGGGAGCGCTCAAGCGCATTCTGTTCGTGGACGATCACCGCGCGCTCCTGAACGCGCTGCGCCACGCGCTGAGGCCGCAGCGCGAGCGGTGGGACATGGAGTTCGTCGGAGACGGCAACGCCGCGCTGGCCGCGCTCGCCGAGCGGCCGTTCGACGTGGTCGTGTCGGACCTGCGGCTGCCGGACATCGACGGCATCCGCCTGCTCGACCAGGTCCGCGTGCAGTACCCGCGCACGGGCCGCCTGATGCTGTGCGCGGTCGCGGAGCAGGAAGACGTCGCGCGCGCGGCGCCGGTGGTGCACCAGCTCTTGCCGAAGCCGTTTCCGGTGCCGCGGCTCGAGAGCGCGATCGAAGAGACGCTCGTCAGCCAGGAGCGCCTGAAGTCCGAAGCGCTGCGCGAGCTGCTCGCCGCGGTCGGCCCGATGCCCACCGTGCCCGCGACGTACGTCGAGCTGTGCCAGGCGGCGGGCCGCGCCGACACCGACTTCGCGAAGCTGGCGGGCATCATCGCGCGCGACGTCGGCGTGAGCGCGCGCGTGCTGCAGCTCGCCGGCTCGGCGTACTTCGGCCACGCGGTGCAGTCGCTCGAGCAGGCGGTGTTCTACCTCGGCCTCGATCTGGTGAAGGCGCTGGTGCTGTCGGCCGAGGTGTTCGCGCTCGGCAACGACGACTCGGCGCTGCCGAAGGGGCTCAAGGTGAGCGAGATCTCGGCGTCGGCCGTGCGCACGGTGCAGCTGGTGAAGGAGCTGGCGCCCGAGCGGTGCACCGAAGACGCGGTGATCGCGGCGCTGCTGCGCGATCTGGGCACCCTCTTGCTGGTCGATCGAGCGCCCGAGCGCGTCATCGCGGCGGCGCTGAGGGCGCGGCGCGACGGGCGCACGCGCACCGCGGTGGAGCGCGAGCTGATGGGCGTCACGCACGCCGACGTGAGCGCGTACATGCTGGCGCTGTGGGGGCTGCCGAAGCGCATCGTCGAGGCGGTGGCGGCGCACCACGAGCCGGCGACGGAGCCGAAAGACGCGGCGTCGGCGGTGGCGCTGGCGAGCCAGCTGATGGACTATGTGGATGGCGTACCGTGCGAGCTCGACGTGAAGGCGATCAACCCCGAGTGGGTCGAGCTGGCGCGCGCGATCTAGAGCCGCTGGGGCCGGGTTCCTGGCCGCGGCGGGTGACCTGATACCGCTTCATCACCTTCGCGACGTACGCCTGCGTCTGCCCGTTCTCCGGCACCCGGCCGTGGACGGCGCCGGGCCCCGCGTTGTACGCCGCGACGGCGAGCTCGACGCGCCCGGTGCGATCCAGCATGCGCTTCAAGTACCGGGCGCCCGCGGAGATCGACTGCTCGGGGTCGAACGGATCGCGCACGCCCAGCTCGGCCGCAGTCCCCGGCATCAGCTGCGCCGGCCCCATGGCGCCCGCGTAGGAAATACGGTGTACGAAGTTCTCGCTCTCGACCCACACGACCGCCTGCATCAGGCCCGCCGGCAGCTTCTCGCGCCGCTCCGCCGCCCGCGCGAGCTCGGTGAGATCGCCATGCCCGCTGAACAGGCACGTCGGCCGGTGCCTCAGGTACATGCCGAGCGCCGACGCCTTCTCCTCCAGGAAGAACGGAGACAGCGGGCTCACCACGCTCTGCCCGAAGAACGCGACCCCGAGGTTGAGCCCCATCAATGGCGACAGCCCCGCGAGCAGCAGCTGCTGCCACCAGCGGAGCTTCAGAAACAGCCGGAAAGGCAGGCGCACCCACGACACGGTACGCCTTCAACGCACGAGATCGAAGTTTCGATCCCGGTCACCCTACTTCGACGCGGCGGCTCCGCCGTCGGCCGCCGACTCGAGGTGCGCCTTCACCGCCGTCGTCGCCGCGATCGCCGAGCCCACGTTCACGCCCACCGTCATCGTCTGGCGGTCGTCTTCGAGCGAGGTCAGCACGCTCGAGAAGTTCTTCACCTGCAGCTGGTGGTACAGCAGCGTCTTGCCGTCAGGCCCCGGCTCCACCCGCCACTCCCACTTGCTGTCCTTCAAGTCGCCCTTCGCCCACGTGCCTTTGAGGACACGCTTCGCGTCGTCGCGCACGTACTTGATGGTGTAGTCGGTGTCCGGCCCCGGCACGTCGATGACGAACCGCACCTCGAAGCTCTTCGCGTTGCTCTTGTCGACGTCGCTCGTCAGCACCTTCGGCACGTACTCCTTGAACTTCCCGTGATCGAGCAGCGCCAGGTAGACGCGGTCGGGCGGCGCGTTCACCAGCACGATCGCCGTCGCCTGCTGGAACTTCCCGTCCTTCGTCTGCTCCACCAGCGCGAGCGGCCCACGCTCCAGGAGCGGCAACATGTCGGTGCCCGCCGCTTGGCCCACGACCAACTGAGAGAGGCACACCAGGGTGACAGTCAGCATGGTTCAGGGGTACCACGGGTTTGACTGCCGAGTCAGCAGCGGGTAACGATATTGATTCCAGAATCAACGGGAGGCACACAACGCATGCTTTCGCTGGGACTTTCCGAGGAGCTCACCGCGATTCAGAGCACGGTGCGCCAGTTTGCTTCAGAGCACCTGAGGCCGAAGCTGCGCGCCATCGAGAAGAGCGGCCTGACGGCCGACACGCGCGCCCGCTTCGCCGAGCTGGGCCTCTTCGGCGTCGACTGGCCGGAAGCCGCGGGCGGGCAGGCGCTCGGCGCCATCACGCGCGCCGTCATCGAAGAAGAGCTCGCGTACGGTGACCCCGGCGCCGCGCTCGCGCTCGACCGCGGGGGAGCGGCCGCCCAGCTCCTGCTCGCGCTCGGCACCGACCGCGCCCACGCCGCGCTCGAGAAGCTGCTCGAGGGCGACGGCCACGCCGCGCTGGGAGCCGCGGAAGAGGGCAAGGCGCGCGACGACTTCCGCACCACCGCGGTGAAGCAGGGCAACGAGTGGGTGCTCAACGGCAAGAAGGCGTACGTGCTCGGCGGCGGCGACGCGGCGCTGCACGTCATCCTCGCGCAGGTCGACGCCAACGCCGGGCTCGAGGGGGCAGGCATCTTCCTGGTCGAAGGCTCCAACGTCGGCATCCGCGCCGGCCGCACGCACACGACGCTGGGCCTGCAGGCCGTGCCGGTGCGCGAGCTCGTGATCGAGGGGCTGAAGCTGCCCTCGAGCGCCCGGCTCGACGAGAAGGTCTCGCTGCACAAGATCCTGCGTCGCTACTACGACCGCATCAGCCTGGTGACGTCGGCGCGCGCGGTCGGCCTCGCGGCCGCCTCGTACGAGTACGCGCGCGCGTACGCGGAAGAGCGCACGGCGTTCGGCAAGCCCATCGGTCACTTCCAGGCGATCGCGTTCCTCCTGTCGGACATGGCGATCGCCGCCGACGCCGCGCGGCTCATGACGTGGAAGGCGGCGTGGCAGCTCGATCAGAACCAGCCGGCCTCGGCGGAGCTGGCCGGCGCGCAGGCGCAGGCGCTCGAGGCCGCGTTCTTCTGCGCGAACTCGGCGATTCAGGTGCTCGGCGGCGCGGGCTACGTGCAGGACCACCCGGTCGAGAAGTGGAGCCGCGACGCGAAGACGCTCTCGCTCTACGGCCAGCACGCGCAGGCGTCGCACGCGGTGCTGGCGGCCTCGGCGCTCGGGCGCTCGCTCGAGAGCGCCGACCTGTTCCCGCTTCCCTCTCTCCATGCGTCTCTGAGCTGAAAGACACACCACCATGATCGACTTCACCCTCTCCGAGATGCAGGACACGGTTCGCCAGATGGTCCACTGGCTCGCCGAGAACGAGATCCGGCCCATCGCGCTCGAGGCCGACCGCACGCACCAGATTCCGCTCGAGTTCCTCAAGAAGATGAAGGAGCTCGGCATCTCGTCGGGCGCCATCAGCAAGCGCGCCGGCGGCGAAGGCGACGGCCTCGGCGAGAACAAAGACGGCAGGGGCGTCAAGCAGACGAACCGCGTCGCCGTCATCGGCTCCGAAGAGATGGCGTGGGGCGACCCCGCCGTCATCCTCACGATGCCGGGCCCGGGCCTGGGCGGCCCGCCCGTCGAGTTCATGGGCACGCCCGAGCAGAAGGACAAGTACCTCGGCATCTTCAAGGACCCGGAGCCGAAGTGGGGCGCGTATGGCCTCACCGAGCCGGTCGCGGGCAGTGACGTCGCGGGCATCAAGACGACCGCGCGCAAAGACGGCAACCATTACGTGCTGAACGGCCGCAAGTGCTTCATCACGAACGGCGCCCGGGCGTCGTGGGTGGTGATCTTCGCGACGGTGGACGCCTCGAAGGGCAGGGCGGGGCACCGCGCGTTCGTGGTGCAGAAGGGCACGCCCGGGTTCACCGTCGGGAAGATCGAAGAGAAGATGGGGCTGCGCGCCTCCGAGACGGCGGAGCTGGTGCTCGAGGACGTGCGGGTCCACCAGGACGATCTGCTCGGCGGCGAGAAGCACTACGAGGGAAAGGAGGGCTTCATGGGCGCCATGAAGACCTTCGACTCGACGCGCCCGATGGTCGCCGCGATGGCGACCGGCATCGCGCGGGCCGCGTACGAGAAGGCGATCGACTTCACGAAGGAGCACTTCGATCTGTCCCGGCCCATCGCGCGCTACCACGCGGTGGAAGAGCTGCTCGCGCGCTCGCAGCGCCGCATCGAGGCGTCGCGCCTGCTCGTGTGGCGCGCCGCGTGGATGGCCGACAGCGGCCTGCCCAACGCGAAGGAGGCCTCGATGGCGAAGGCCTACGCCGCGCGCACGGCGGTCGAGGTGCTGTCCGACCTGGTGCAGGTGATGGGCGCGGCGGGCGTGATGAACGACCACTTCGTCGAGAAGTGGTACCGCGACATCAAGGTCTACGACATCTTCGAAGGCACCGGAGAGATCCAGCGCATCGTCATCAGCAAGCGGATCTTGAAGGACCTGAAGGCTTTCTGAGTCAGCAGCCAGCAGTCGGCAGCTTGCACTAACTGCCGACTGCCGACTCATCGGCACCGAGCACAAACGCGCGCCCGGTCTTATGAAGGGTGCCCACATGCTCTTTCGGCCAACGTCCACCAAGACCGTGCAGCGCCTCACCCGCTGGGTTCACTGGCGGTTCCGCCCCTCGCAGCGCAACGAGAACATGTACCGCGGCATCTACGCCACGTTCTCGCAGGCCCGCGAGGCCATCGGCCCGTCCGCCGGCTACGACAGCGCCGAGGGCGGCGGCTTCTACCGCGACCGCCTCGACAAGGTCTTCCCCGAGGACTACCCGCTGCTGTTCTGGCTCCAGCCGATCATCGGCGGCATCCGCCGCGTCTTCGACTTCGGCGGCCACGTCGGGCTCCACTACTACGCGTTCAAGAAGCTCCTCGAGCTGCCACCCGCCCTCACCTGGGAGGTCAGCGACGTACCCGCCGTCTGCAGCGAAGGCGAGGTGCTCGCGAAGTCGCGCGGCCAGAGCGCGAGCTTGAAGTTCGCGCCCGGCTTCGACCTGCTCGACGGCGCCGACGTCTGCATCTCGTCGGGCGCGCTGCAGTACCTCGACAAAGACGTGCTGCCGAACGCGCTGAAGAAGTGCCCCAAGCCGCCGCAGCACCTGCTGCTCAACAAGCTGCCGGTGCTCGACGGGCCCTCGTTCGCGACCGTGCAGGACGTCTGGGTCTTCAAGTCGGCGTACACCGTGTTCGGGCACCGCGAGCTCATCTCGTCGTACGAGGCCGCCGGCTACCGCCTGAAAGACGAGTGGAAGAACCCGGGCCACCACTGCCTGTTCCTCGGCGACCCCGCCCACTCGGTGCAGCAGTACTCGGGCTTCTACTTCGTCAGGGCGTCAGCGTGACGACGCCCTGCGCGCCGGCCAGCACCACCGCCTCGGTCATGTCGAGGAACAGCCCGTGCGCCTTCACGCCCGCCAGCGCGTCGAGCGTCCGCGCCAGCGCGCGCGGGTCGTCGATGCCGCCCGCCCACTTCACGTCGACGATGAAGTTCCCGTTGTCCGTCACGTAGGGCTTGCCGCCGTCTTCGCGCAGCTTCACGCCGCCCTTCAGGCCCTCGAGCGCCTTCGCGACCGCCTGCCACGCGCCCACGTCGACCTCGACCGGCAGCGCGCTCTTCGTGCCGAGCTTCGCCACCACCTTGCCGTCGTCGCCCACCACGATGAACCGCTTCGACTTCCGCGCGACGTCTTTCTCTCGCAGCAGCGCTCCGCCCAGGCCCTTGATCAGGAAGAACGCTCCATCGACCTTCAGCACCTCGTCGGCGCCGTCGATCGCCACGTCGAGGTGCGGCACGCTCGAGAGCTCCACCAGGGGGATGCCGAGCGCCTTCGCCTGCTTCGTCGTGCGCTCCGAGGTCGAGACGCCGACGATGTCCTTCAGCACGCCGCTCCGGAGCCTGGCGCCGATGAGGTCGATGCCGAACGTGATCGTCGAGCCGGTGCCGAGGCCCAGCTTCATGCCGCTCTTCACGTACGCGTTCACCGCCGCTTCCGCTGCCGCCTTCTTGAGCTGATCTGCGGTCATCGTGCCTCGCGCACTATCACGCGTCTCGCCGGAGCGTCACTGCGCGCGCCGCCGTCAGAGCGCGAGCTCGGCGCCGGGCACCGCGCCGCGCAGCTCGGTCAAGGCTTCGTCCAGCGTGCCGGCCGGCTTCACGCCCGCCGTCTTCGCCCAGTGCGCCCACGAGGTCAGCACCTTCTCGTGGTGGCCTCGCACGGTGTGGTGCGACACGACGAGCGCGAGCACTCCGTCTTCGAGCGCCTTCACCGCCTTCGCGTCGGCGTCCTGCACCTCGCGCTGCCGCTCGACCTCGGCGTACAGCCGCTTCGCGCTGCCCTTCAGCGCCGCCACCCGCGGAGCCCGCCAGCCCTCGTCGAGCAGCACGCGCATCAGCGCCGGCCACAGCACCTCGTGCACGTACGTCGTCTTTCCTTCGATCAGCTTCAGCGACAGCACCTCGCCGCTGTCGGTCACGTGCGTCGCCAGCGCGAAGATGAGCTTGCCCTTCGGGTGCCCCCACCAGCTGCCCTTGATCGGGCCCTGCACGATCTCGTGCGCGAGCGAGGGCACGTCGCCGACCTTCGCGGCCTGCAGCGCGATGCGGTGCCTGCGGATCCACGCCATCGCTTCGTCTTTCGTCTTCACCGCATCACCACCTTCAGCGTGAAGTCTCCCGCGGTCATCGACGCGCCGTCGACGAGAACGTACTGGGTTCCGCCGAGCGCGACCGGCCAGTCGGTCACCTCCGCGGGCTTGCCCCGCGCCGTCGAAGAGCTGCAGGCCTCGTCTTCCTCGACGCAGCCCTTCGCCGCCCCGCGCACCTTCACGATCGGCTGGTAGCCGCTCGAGCCCGGCGTCACCGTCAGCGTCACGAGCGCCCCCGCCGGCGCCTGGAACGAGACGACGAGATCGGGAGCGCCGCCTCCTCCGCACGGCGAGCGCTCTTCGCCTTCGTCGTCGGTGAAGCCCGTGGTGGTGGCCTTCAGCTCGGTGCCGCTCAGCGCGAACGGCTTCATGCACGACTCGCCGAGGCCCTTCGGCGCCGGCTTCTCGGCCGGCGGGCTGCCGCAGCCGCAGCAGACGACGAAGCACAGGGCCGGGCCGAGCCTCACGGCACGGCCTTGTAGTACACGGGCGGTGTGACCGGGCTCACCATCATGTCGCTGCTCTGCGCCGCGCCGTTCGAGCTCGACGCGAAGCCCGCCGACGCCTGCCCGGGCGCCGCCGTGCCCGTGACGCTGACCGGCGCCATCCCCACGGGCACCGCGTTCACGCTCGACACCGCCGACGTCGAGATCGCCGACGCCGGCGTCTCGCCCACGGCGTGGAGCGCGACCCTCGTCGTGAAGCCCGCCGCCCTCCCCCAGGGCGTGAGCGTGCTCGCCACCGCGAAGAGCGGCGCGCAGCTGAGGGTCGCCGTGCTCAACGTCGGCTGCAAGCCCGTGTTCAAGATCGACCTCGACACCGGCGAGACGCTCACGCTCCGCATCGACTGGCAGAAGGGCAACGTGCGCGGCGGCCGCGGCACCGGCGTCTGGACGAAGGCCGGCAAGACGCTCGACAAGGCCGAGTGGCTGGCGAGCGGCTCGCGCACGAGCTTCACGTTCGAGCGCATCGTCACCGACGCCGAGACCACCGACCGCATGCTCGCCGCGCGCAACCAGCTGATGAGCCCCGAGCACCAGGCGCTCTTGAAGAAGCGGGGCGACGCGACGCAGCGCCTCAACGCCTGCATGGCGAACCACTCGGGCAACGCGAAGGCGCTCTCGGCCTGCATCGGCCCCATTCAGGGCGAGCTCAACCGCATCCAGCTCGAGATGGACCAGCGCATGAAGAAGATGAAGTCGGGCCCGAAGGCCGGCTGCGAGCTGCTCAACGTCGAGGTCGAGAACGGCAAGGTGCGCGGCGACGCCGACCGCTGCGCCGACGGCCTCAGTCACGCGTTCTCGGGAACCGTTCAGGCTGGCTGACCGCCAGCCCCTTCAGCTCATCAACACAAGCACTGGATGCCGCCGTCGGCGGTGTACAGGTAGCCGCCGTCGTTGCGGTCTCTCCCGGGCGGGCAGGCCCAGCTGAAGCAGCGCGGCCCGTCTTCGGTGAAGCAGTGGAAGATCTGCGGGATGTACACGCACTGGCACGCGGACCCTGCGAGCGAGTCGGAGAACCCCGCGTCCCACGGGAAGTCCGACGGCAGCACGCAGCCCGCATCGCCCCACGGCGTGCCCCGCTTCCCCGCGTCCGAAGCGCCCGCGTCGGCCGTCCCCGAGTCCGATGAACCGGAGTCGAACGTGTAGCCCGCATCGAGCCCCGCATCCGGCTGACCCACCTGCGCCGAGCAGCCTCCGAGAGCCAACGCCGTCAACGTCCTGGGCACGCGCCGCATGACCGGCTACGTACACCGCCCCGCGATGGTGATGAAAGCCGGCGAGCTGGAGGCGGTCGCGCGCGAGCTCGACGAAGGCCTCCACGGCGCCATCGTTCAGAAGGTCTGGCACCCGCTCCCCCAGGAGCTCTGGCTCGAGCTGCGCCAGCCCGGCCGCTCGATTCTCTTGTGCGTCAGCGCCGCCCGCCTCGCGATCGCCGAGACGCGGCCCGAGTCTCCGAAGAACGCCTCGGGCCTGCAGCAGCGGCTGCGCAAGCTCCTCGGCGGCAAGCGCCTGCTCGCGGTGGACGCGGGGACACTCTATTTCCCCACCGCGCGCCTCACGACCGACCTGAAGGTGCTCCCGCCCGAAGCCGTCGCCGAGCGCCCGCCCGCTTCGGCGACCCACGGCTTCCCGCTCTCGCGTGCGGTCGCGCCCGGCGGCGACGACGAAGAGAAGAAGCGGCTCGAGCGGCACCTCAAGAAGCTCGAGCGCACGCGCGCGAAGGTCGCCGAAGAGGCGGCCCGCGGCCCGCTCGCCGAGCAGCACCGGAAGGACGGCGAGCTGCTCTCTCAGAACCTGCACGCCGTGAAGCGCGGGCAGAAGACGGTCACGCTCACCGAGTACGGCGAGCACGGAGCCACGGAGCGCACGCTCGCGCTCGACCCCAGGCGCACGCCGAAGGAGCAGGTCGAGTGGTTCTTCCACCAGTACAAGCGGCTCCAGCGCGGAGTCGCCATCGCCCAGGCCCGCGTGAAGAAGCTCGACGAAGAGATCGCCGCCGCCGTCGCGCCGGCGCCGCGAGCGCCGAGGGCTCCGCCGCCGCCCGACGCGCCGTCGCTGCCGTACCGCGAGTACCTGACCGCGAAGGGCCAGCGCATCTGGGTCGGCCGCGGCGCCGCCCACAACGACACGCTCACGTTCAAGATCGCGAAGCCGCACCACGTCTGGCTCCACGCCCGCGGAGTGACCGGCGCCCACGTCGTCGTCCCCCTCGACAAGAAGCAGGTGCTCGATCAGGAGACGCTGCTCGACGCGGCCCACCTCGCGTTTCACCACAGCGACGCGCGCGGCGAGCGCTCGGGCGAGGTCAGCTACACGTTCGTGCGCTACGTCCGCAGGGCCGGCGCCCCCGGAGCCGTCACCTTCACCCGCGACAAGACGTTCTGGCTCACCGTCGAGCCCGCGAGGCTCGACCGGCTGAGTCAAGGCCCGACCCACCTCCGTTGATCCGGAACCCGGCCCCGTGCTACAGGCGCGCACCTTTCGAAGTACCGCTGTGCGAGGTGGTGACGGTTTGTTGGCAATTTCGGTCCCCGCAGTGCCCGCTGAACTAACGGCCGATGCCAGCTGTGCCGGAGCTGTCACCGAAGAGGGGAGAGAAAGCACCGAAGTGACTGGTGATTCGGCTGTCCCACATCTGGCCCGACGATTGCTGAGCGGCCCCGACGCACTCGTGTGCGAGCAGGGCTTCCGGAGGTAAATGTGAAACGTATCCTGTCTGCAGCCTGCTTCGCCCTGTCCCTGACGCCCGGGACGGTGTTGGCGGAGCAAGGCACTGAACTCGCGCACTGGGGCGCTTCTTCCACGGCGCCGCAGCAGACCGACGGCGAGAAGAAAGACGCTCCGGCCGCCGCCGACGCTCCGGCGCAGCCTCCCGCCTCCGGCGGCCCGGCCACCGTCACCACCGAGAAGAAGGAAGAGAAGAAGGTCTCGGCCGGCTCCGCCGTGCTGACCCCTGAGCAGCTCGCGAAGCTGCAGGGCCTCTTCGTCAGCGCCAGCATCGACCAGTACGTCGGGCTCGGCACCTTCGCGGCCCCCGACCGCGCCGCGGCCGTCGGCACCTGGGTCAACGCCTTCCTCTCGTACCGCAAGATCATCGGCGGCCGGAACTACGCGCTCGGCGTGCAGCCGTTCGGCGCCCAGGGCGTCACCTACGAGTACACGATGCCGGACAACGCGACCGGCCGCCGCATCGTCAACGACGACGCCCGCCTCGTGCTGTCGATGCCGGCGCTCTACAAAGACTCGCTCACCGGCATCACGCTCAACCCGAACATCAACGTCATCATCCCCACCACGCCCGAGAGCTGGCACGCCGGCCTCATCACCCGCGTCGGTGTCGGCGGCACTGCGGCGCGCGGAGTGCCCCTGCCGCAGGGCCTGCTGCAGCTGTCGCTCGGCGGCTTCGCGACCTACGGCATCTATACGCAGACGGCGAACGTCGTGAAGATCGACGACCGGCGCGACAAGCAGGGCAACAACGTCGTCATCACGCGCGCGGGCGAGCAGTACGCCGACATCGCCAACAACAACTCGATGATCAACTTCCGCGGCTGGCTGGGCGGCACCTGGCTCGCGAACGACTGGTTCTTCGTGAGCATGAGCTACGGCGTGATCGCCAACTGGAAGTACCCGGTTCCCACCGACGAGAACACGCCGAAGGCGTTCACGAGCAGCGGCCAGGGCGTCGCGCGCGGCGGCCTGGTCGAGGACATTCTGCAGTTCGGCTCGGTCTCGATCGCCGTGAACATCACCGACGTGATGAGCGCGAGTCTCTACCTGTACAACCTCGCCCCGATGTTCACGCGCAACTACCAGGGCGTGCGCTTCCCGTTTGTCAACTACACGGGCCTCACTCAGAACTTCACCATCGTCGGCCTGTCGCTGGCCGCCACCTTCTAACCCTTCAAGACGATCTGCTGAAAACCAAGGAGACGACATGAACGCTGTGAACCTCAAAACCTGGATCGCCGCCGCAGCCGTGCTGTCGATCGCCGCAGGCTGCACGCGCGGTGACATCAACCGGGTTCAGCCGAACGTCACCAGGAAGTCCGACCTGATCGGGTCGAAGGAAGACCCGAAGCTCTGGTACTTCCGCAACACCGTCACCTGGACGCCCGCGAACACGGGCTTCAGCTTCGAGGGCGACACCGGCGCGCTCGAGAAGATCATCTTCGAGATTCAAGAGAACCTGCTCGTCGGGTATCGCTCGTACCCGTACATCCTCGGCACCGACCCGAACATCGACCCCGAGAGCCGCGTCTCGGGCACCACCGCCAAGTACTGCAACGAGAAGGGCGAGTGCCTCGGCGGCCAGCCGTACTACGGCGCCCCGGTCGTCGCCTTCCCGATCCTCGCGCACTTCGACATCCAGCGTGAGTACGACCCGGGCACCGGCGAGACGACGAACGTCATCTCCGAGAACATGTCCGACCGCCCGTGGAACGAGCGCGAGTTCATCCGCGTCGACTGGTCGGCGAACCAGCTCAACAAGCGCGCCGGCATCATGTACGGCCAGATCTCGAACCCCCTCGGCGGCTCGAACAACGCCTCGTGGATCCAGCCGAACGAGAAGGTCGAAGACCCTCAGGATCTGCCCACCTTCGAGCAGGACGACAAGGGCTCGCTCAAGTACTTCGACTTCACCGGCCGCTACATGGCCAACCCCGACACGTTCTACTGGGAGGGCTACGGCTACATCCCCACGTGCTGGCTGAGCGCCGTCTATGACTGCAGCTCGAGCGAGATCCGCATGCGCATCTCGTTCGCCCGCGTCGACAAGCAGAAGAGCCGCAACTACGAGTCGCTCGTCTACCCGACCGAGCTCCAGACCAAGTTCGCCTACTACGGCGTCGACCGCCTCAACTGGGACAAGCGCTTCGGCGTCACCGAGTCCGCCATCGTCCGCCTCGCGGGCCGCTTCCGCCTCTGGAAGGAGTCGTACCAGAAGGACGCCACCGGCGACGTGCTCTACGGCGCCGACGGCCAGCCGGTTCCGCTCGCCATGAAAGACCGCGAGCCCCAGCCGATCGTCTATTACACCTCGACCGCTCGCCGCATGGGCGGCCAGGAGAACTACGACCTCTACCGCGAGCCCACCAACCGGCTCGAGAAGAACTGGGACAGGGCCTTCCGCCGCGCCGCCGCCGCCGCCCAGGAGAAGCCGGCCGACACCTACCAGCAGATGCTGTTCGTCTGCGAGAACCCGGTGCCTGACTACACCCAGGAGGCCGGCCTCTCGGCCGAGGTCGCCGCTGCCCGCCAGAAGGCCTGCGGCCAGCCCGGCTTCTCTCCGAAGTTCGGCGACCTCCGCTACTCGTTCGTGAACACCATCGCCGAGCCCGTGCCGAACGGCCTGCTCGGCTACGGCCCGAACTCGGTCGACCCCGAGACCGCCGAGATCATCTCCGCGAACGCGAACACGTACACCTGGGGCATCGAGAGCCAGGCCCAGTCGATGCTCGACCTGATCGACCTCGTCGCCGGCGAGATGGACGTGACGGCCTTCATCAAGGGCGACCACATCAAGAACTACATCCTCGACAACCCCATCTACCGCGCGAAGTCGCTGCCCAACGGGAACACGTCGAGCAACGGCCTCCTCGCGGCCGACCCCGGCGTGGTGCGCACGAACGAGCGGTCGCTGGGCGCGTTCGAGCGTCCGGCCGAGCGCAGCCTGCAGCTCATCCAGGAGCTGCGCGCGAACAACGGCCTGCCGAAGATCTCGGCCGACCCGCTGCGCGCCGCGGCGGACAAGCTCGCCGAGTACCCCGAGCTCGAGTCGGCGATCCTCGACAACCCCGACTTCGCGAACGACATCGAGTCGATGCTCCCGGCCTCGCTCGCCGAGCGCGCCGGCGCCGACCCCACGTTCCGCCGCAAGGTCGCGCGCACGGTGATGATGAACGCGCGCTCGCTCGTCGGCCTGCACCAGCACCGCCTCGATGCGCTGTCGTCGAAAGACTGCCACCTGATGGCCGACTACACCGACCGCACGCTGCTCTCGACCGCGTACCGCGAGGCGGCGAAGCGCACCGCCCAGATTCAGCAGCTCGTCGCCCAGGGCAAGACCGCCGTCGAGGCGCGCAAGATCGCCAACGAGGACATCAAGAGGCGCCTGAAGCAGAACATCTGGCAGGCGACGTCGGAGCACGAGATCGGCCACACCTTCAACCTCGTGCACAACTTCCAGGGCAGCTACGACTCGATGAACTACTTCGACGAGTACTGGGACCTGCGCAAGCAGACCCTGGTGGTGACCGACGCGCAGCAGCGCGCCATGGTCCCGCGCACCGTGAAAGACCTGCGCGCCACGGCTGACGGCACGGCCGAGCAGCACGCCGCCGGCATCTACGACTTCGAGTACAGCACCATCATGGACTACTCGGGCAAGGGCACCGGCGATTGGAAGGGCATCGGCAAGTACGACGAGGCCGCCATCATCTTCGCGTACTCGGGCGACAAGAGCCCCGGCTACGTCGAGGCCTACGACAACCTCCGCAAGGACACGAAGACCTTCGACGGCTCCGACGGCAAGACGGTGACCGTGACCGGCGCCGCGTACGACCTGCCGCTCATCAACGCCAGCCACGACAACGTCAACCAGCGCAACTACACCGAGGTCTTCCACTACTCGATGGTGCCGCTGCACTTCGGCGAGGGCTCCAGCCTCGAAGAGGTCATCAACGACGGCATCGCGAAGATGCGCAAGCGCCACCTCGTGAAGTGGAGCGTCGCCAAGGAAGCGCGCGACCGCCTCAAGACGGCCATCGCGAACAAGAACGGCGCGCCGCTCACCGAGGCCGAGGTCACCGCGACCAACCCCGTGTACGAGGTGCCGTACCACAACTGCTCCGACCCGCACGTCACCCGCGTGCTGTCGTGCGCGCGCTTCGACCGCGGCCCCGACTACTTCGAGATCACGCGCACCAAGCTCGAGGACTACTGGAACAACTACATCCTCACGCACTTCCGGCGCGGCCGGTCGACGTTCTCGGGCTTCTCGTCGTTCTACTGGTCGTTCATCCTCTTCAACGACATCGCCGACGTCTACAAGCAGTGGGTGCTGTTCATGTACGGCAAGGCCGCCGCGAACCAGCAGGTGCTCGCCACCTACCCGTTCGACCCGCAGTTCCAGGACTACTGGACGATGGCGGTGCTCGACGGCATCAACCAGCACCTGTCGGTCATGAACGTCCCGCCCGCGGGCTTCATGATGTACCGCAACTTCACCACGCCGATTCCGGGCGGCGACGGCAACCCCATCGCCTGCACCAGCGACGCGACGTGCCCCTACGGTCTGTGCACGAACAACCAGTGCCGCATCGGCCCGCGCTGGGACATCTTGTCCGAGGGTGACGACTACGATCAGCTCAACGCGACCGGCCGCGGCGTGTGGAAAGAGATCTACACGACCCGCGCGAACCCGGCTGCCACGGGCTTCGGCGACCTGCCCCGCGGCCCCGGCCGCCGCATGTACAGCCGCTACGACTTCAAGAGCGGCTACGGCTTCTTCCAGCGCATGCTCGAGGCCGGTCACTACTTCGACCAGATGGGCGCGATGTACGCGGCCGTCGACTACCAGACGTACCTCTACGACGTCGACTACCAGTCCGATGCGAACCGCTTTCGCATCCCCTACTACCTGGTGTTCAAAGACGAGCTGACCTCGGTCTTCAGCGCCCTGTGGAGCGCCAACGAAGACCTCATTCGCCCGTTCGCCTACCTGAAGCTCGACGAGGCCGGCAACGTCATCGACCGCGACCCGAACACCGCGATCGTCGACGGCGAGGTGCTCATCGCCCAGCGCCGGTTCGTGAAGGGCGAAGACTTCGTCAAGGACTTCAAGTACCCGTACGCGTCGATCGACCGCCCGGTGCAGTGCACGGCCACGCAGACCGAGAACTGCTTCAAGGCGAGCGGCAACAACGACCAGCGCGCGGCGCCCATCAACATCTCGATGACGTGGACGTCGCGCATCTTCGCGCTCTGGCTCGGCGAGGCGGCGTTCCAGGTGAACTTCGATCTCGACTACGTGAAGGCCAACCAGATCTACAAGCTGGGCGGCTCCGAGCAGATCACCGTCGCCCCCGGCTACCACACGGTCGAGGTCGAGGACATTCTGACCGGCTCGCGCTACGCGGCGATCGAGAAGAACACCGAGACGTACCCGTACTCGACGCCGGCGCTCCGCGTCATCCGCGAGACGGGCGACTACCTCGCGATGGTTCGTGACCCCGGCCAGTGCCCGCTCCCCGGCACGCTGCGCATCTACGGCTGCATGTCGGCCGCCGATCGCGCCAACCCGGTTCAGATCGAGATCCAGAGGAAGAACTGGCTCGAGAGCTACAAGTACAACCTCCGCGACCTCGATCTGATGCGCGGCTTCTACCGGGTCTTCGGGACGCCCTTCTGACCATGAGCGCCAAAACTTCGAAATCGGGAGACACCATGAACAAGAACATCCTCCTCACCGGCGCACTGGCAGTGCTGACGAGCCTGACGGCGTGCAACACGCCGGGTCTCGTCGACAAGACGCAGCCGGAGTACACCAAGAAGACCGACCTGCTGCAGGGTCAGTGGTATTACAAGAACACGATCATCGGCTCGCCCAACACGGCGGTCCGTGCTCGCGTGGCCTTCGGCGGCGATCTCGACAAGATCCGCTGGGAGATCCAGGAGAACCTGCTCGTCGGTTACCGCACCTACGAGCCGGTTCCCGGCCGCGACCCGCGCATCGACCTCGAGAAGTCGCGCATCGGCCACACCGTGTTCAAGGACGGCAGCCCCTACAAGGGCACGCCGGTGGTCGCCTACCGCATCGAGAAGCACTTCGATCGCCAGCGCCGCTACAACGCGGCGACCGGTGAGCAGACGAACGTGCTCGTCGAAGACACGGCCGATCGCCCCTGGTACCAGCGCGAGTACATGCGCGTCGACTGGTCGATCAACGCGCTCCAGAACCTCGAGCAGTGCGACGGCGCCGGCTCGGGCGACGGGATCGGCTCCTGCTTCGGCAGCGACAACCAGCGCGTGCGGTACATCACCAAGCAGGACGCGGTGCAGAACGACAACGCCCCGGTCCAGGCGCGCGACGCCGAAGACAAGCTGAACTACTTCGACTTCACCACGCAGGTGATCGCCGACCCGCCCCGGTTCTATTACCCCGGCTACGGCTACCTCCCCTACTGCTACATCAACGGCACGTACGACTGCGAGAGCACCGACTTCTACCTGCGCACGTCGTTCAAGCGCGTCGACGAGGAGCGCGTGCAGGACTACGAGCCGCTCGTCTACGACGACCACCTGATGGTGAAGTTCGGCTACTTCCGCACCCAGACCTGGGCGTACGACAAGGGCTATACGTTCACCGACCAGGGCCGCATTCTGTACGCGTCGCGCCACAACATCTGGGACCGTGCGCACGACCTGTCGAAGCCCTGCCCGAACGGCGCTGTCGCGTGCGAAGAGAACCGCAAGCCCGTGCAGGATCGCGACCTGCGGCCCATCGTGTACCACCTGACCGGCGCGTTCCCGAAGGAGCTGACCGCCGCCGCCACCGGCCCCGACTCGCTCGAGTCGTCGTGGGACTACGCGTTCCGCCGCTCGGTCGCCGTGCCCCGCGGCCTCGACTGGAAGACGGTTCCGCAGATGTTCTTCGTCTGTGAGAACCCGGTGCCCGACTTCTCGCAGAAAGACGGCATGAGCGCCGCCGAAGCCGCCGAGCGCCAGCGCGCCTGCGGCGCTCCCGGCACGTACGTGCGCATGGGCGACATCCGCTACCACCAGATCACGTACATCAACCAGATGGCCGGCGGCCTCCTCGGCTACGGCCCGTCGTACACCGACCCGGAGACGGGCGAGATCGTGTGGGCGACCGCGAACCAGTACGGCAAGACGCTCGACACCTGGGCGGCGAGCTCGCAGCAGGTCATCGACCTGTTGAACGGCGAGATCACGCTGTCGCAGCTGACGAAGGGCGAAGACATCAAGGACTACGTCCGCATGAACCTGAACCCGACCGACCCCCGCCGGGTCGCGTCGGGCCCGAACAACGGCTCGGGCGGTCTCGTGTCCGACGCGTCGCGGCCGATGGGCGCCTACACCCGGACGCTGCCGAAGCTGCGCGGCATGATGGCGGCGTACCAGTCGCAGGGTCACCTGCCGCTGATGACGACCGATCGCCGCGCGGTGGTGAACGACCTCATCTCGAAGAACCCGGACCTCGAGGCGACCCTCATCTCGCTGCCTGAAGTGCGCGGCATGGTGATGGCGCACATTCCGAACGTCGACTTCCAGCGCCGGCTCGACAGCGACCCGGCGTTCTACAAGAAGGTCGCGCGCGAGCTGCTCCTCGGCACCGACCCGCTCTCGACGGCGATCAAGACCCGCCGCGAGCAGATGATGAAGAAGAACGAGCACCAGGGCTGCGAGTACGACCTCGAGTACCAGGATCCCGACTACATCGGCGTCGCGAAGGCGAAGTTCCAGAAGTACCAGCGCCGTCTGGCCGAGCTGCAGGCCGCGCCGCACAACCTGAGCCCCGAGAAGGCGAAGACCCAGGCGAAGGCCGAGATCTTCGACGAGATCCGCCGCGAGGCCTGGCGGTCGGTCGGCGAGCACGAGGTCGGTCACACCCTCGGTCTCCGCCACAACTTCATCGGCTCGGCCGACGCGATCAACTACCAGGACGGCTACTGGGATCTCCGCAAAGAGACCATCGGCGTCTCGGTGGCCGGCCAGCGCGTGCTGCCCATCACCCCGCAGAACATGCTCGACGCGGTTCAGCCGAACCAGAAGCAGATCGACAGCAACATGTTCGAGCTCCAGTACTCGTCGATCATGGACTACGGCTCGCGCGTGAACTCGCAGAACCACGGCATCGGCAAGTACGACGCCGCGGCGATTCTGTTCGCGTACTCGGGCGGCCACGAGCCCGGCTACGTCGAGGTCTTCAACGAGCTGCGCAACGACTACGACGAGCCGAACTACGCGGTGAAGACCGACAACGTCGCGAAGACGATGATGGTCCGCAACGCGCGCGTCGAGTTCCCGCTGCTGCAGGTCGAGCACTACACGCCGGTGAACACGTACATCACCGACAAGTTCCACTACACGACGGTGCCCTTCATGATGGCCGAGAAGAACCTGCCGTTCGAGGCGGCCATCGACCAGGGCATTCAGCGCCTCAACAGCCGCTCGTTCCGCAAGTGGAGCGAGATGAAGAAGTACTACGACAACATCCGCAGCGAGCTGAAGGACTACCAGCTCTCGGTGAAGTGGATCGAGAACGGCGGCCTGCGCAGCGACTGGGAGCGTGCGCGTGAGATCGTGGGCCGCGTCGGCCGCGGCATGCCGGTCGAGGTTCCGTACTGGTTCTGCTCCGACTCCGAGATCGGCGCGAACCAGCTCTGCAACCTGAACGACCAGGGCGCGGACGTGTACGAGATGTCGTCCAAGTGGATGGAGCGGTTCGAGCAGAGCTACCCGTTCCTCAACTTCCGCCGCGACCGCTACGGGTTCAACCCGTTCAACGTCTACGTCGGCAAGTTCATCCGCTACCTGGGCAACATGCCGAACATCTACCAGCAGTGGCTCTTCAACATCTATTACCTGCAGCGGTACTACTACTACACCGCTGAGCAGCTCGATGAGCTCTACGGCCTCGGCGACCCGATCGTGCAGAACTACATCACGATGGCGGTCGTCGACAGCACGAACCTGCTGATGTCGCAGTTCTCGACGCCGTCGGCCGGCTACCACGGCAAAGACGCGATCCTCGGCAACTGGGTCTACGTGCCGGACAACGCGCCCGACAACCGGCGCATCCCCGACGCGGCGGCGGAGCAGACGTTCATCGCGCAGATGAAGCTCAAGCACCAGTACACCGACGTCGTGTACGTGCCGCGCGGCCCCGGCCGGAGCATGTTCACGCAGTACTCGAGCCAGGGCTGGGACTTCTACACGAAGATCGACGAGGTCGGTCACTTCTGGGACCAGGCGGCCGCTCTCGAGGCGCTCACCACCAGCCAGACGAACTTCCTCGGCGTCGACCGTGGCTCCGATGCGCTGCGCTACTCGCTGCCGTACTACCTGACGTTCGACAAGGAGCTCGCTCCGATGTTCGGCTCCGTGTGGACCGAAGATCGCCCGGCGTACGCCTCGTCGCTCGTGAAGCTCGGCGACGGCACGGCCCGCGTGCTGCCGCGCACGTTCATTCGCGGTGAGAACTACATCGACAACTTCGACTACCCGCCGCCGGCGCAGCTGCCCGTCGACAACAACGGCAACACGATGCCGATGGAGAAGGTCGAGCCGACGACGACGTGGGGCACCCGCTTCTACGCCGAGATCCTGTCGATGGCGTACTTCACCGACAACTTCAACCAGGAGTACGCGATGTTCAACCAGATCTACCGGTTGGGCTCGGGTGAGGCGCTGACGCCGGCGCAGGACTTCACGGTCATCTCGGTCGATGATCCGTTCGGCGGCGGCTACGTCTACGCGGCCCTGCGGCGCGCGTTCGACCCGAACGGCGTCTCGGCGCCCGGCAGCAAGGCGGCCGCGGTGAAGATGGTCGAGCGCACGCGCAACGACTCCACGAAGTGGAACGACGCGAAGGGCGTGAACAAGGAAGACCCGACCGACGACGTGCTCATCAACGACGAGCGCAACATCCCGCGCGACTCCAAGTACTGGGAAGGCCGCGTGCGTGAAGACGTTCGCAACCTCGAGATGATGCGCGGCCTGTACAGCATCTTCGGCCGCGCGATCTAGAGCGCGCGCGAGGTACAGAAGAGTGAGTCGACGCCGCCCGGACGAAGCTGTTCCGGGCGGTGTCGTTTCGACGCCGGCCCGCGAACCGGCCGGGGCCGTCTGTGCGCGCTGCCCCAAGGCGCTGACGACGTCGTGCTGCGAGGTGAAGCCTCACGAGAAGCTCGCGACCATCACGTGGTCCGACGTCGAGCGCATCGAGGCCGCGACCGGGCTCTCGCCGCACGCGTTCAGCGAGTGGGAGTGGCTCGACGCCGACCACGCGCAGGCCTGGCTCGACGTGAACCCGGCCTACCGCGGCTACCTCGACGCCGCTCCGCGCCGGCTCTCGCTGAAGGCGATCGACGGGAGGTGCGCGCTGCTGAAGGCCGGCGAGGGCTGCTCGCTGCCGGCCGAGGCGAAGCCGACGCCGTGCCGCATCTACCCGTTCGACGTGAAGACGGGGATGCTGCAGGTCGAGCGCTTCGGAGACTTGAGCGAGGCGAGGCGGCTGGTCGAGAAGGGCACGGCGCACGCGTGCCTCGCGATCGAGGAGTCGCAGAGCCTGCGCGGGCTGTACCGCGCGTTCGGCACGACAGCGAGCCGCGTGCGCGAGCTCGCCGACCAGCTGCGCGCGGAAGTGGCGGAGCACGCCAGGCGCGAGAAGACTCAGCGGCGATCGCCTGTCAACCGGTGAGCGATCGATCTCGATCGCGGTGGGGGCGCAGCCTCTTCACGCGATCGATCGCTGCTGGTTAGATGACCGTGCTCATGACGGCGCCGCAGCAGCAGATGGAGCTCTTCTCGTCCGGCAACACTGCGCTGGCCGGCAACACTGCGCTGGCCGGCAGCACTGCGCTGGCCGGCAGCACTGGGCTCGGGGTGTCGTCGCGCGAGGCGCTGCTGCCGTACCCGCCGCGCGAAGAGCGCCTGGTGCTCGCCGACGCGCTGGCGCGGCGCATCTCGCGCCACGCGGGCGTGCCGGTGCGGCTCGCGGTCACCGACAACCGCTCGACGATGGTGAGCTACCAGCGGCAAGACCGCGTGCTCGCGCTGCGGCTGCACCACATGTTCCTCGACGCGCCCGATCACGTCGTCGAGGCGCTCGCGCACTACGCCGGCAAGGGCAACCGGGCCGCGGGTCGCGTCATCGACGGCTTCATCGACGAGCGCGACGGCAAGATCCGCCGGGCGCGGCGCCAGGGCGAGCAGCTCGTCGCCCGCGGCCGCTGCTTCGATCTCGCGGCCATCTTCGAAGAGGTGAACCGCGCGCACTTCCAGGGCGGCATCCGCGCGCGCATCGGCTGGGCGCGGGCGCCGAAGGGCCGGAGGCGCAAGACGATTCGCCTCGGCGTCTACGAGCACCAGACGCGCGAGATTCGCATTCACCCCTCGCTCGACGGCGCCGACGTACCGAAGTACTTCGTCGAGTACATCGTGTTTCACGAGATGCTCCACCAGCTCTTCCCGAACGCGCACCACCCGAAGGCCTTCCGCGACCGCGAGAAGGCGTTCCCGCGCTACGCCGAGGCGATCGCGTGGGAGAAGCAGCACCTGAAACGTCTCTTGCGCCGCTGAGCGAGGGCCGGGCCGAGGGGCGCCTACTTCGCCAGCTTCAGGAACTGCCGTCCCCGGGGCGACACCTCGTAGCCGACCTCGAAGCTCACGGTGAGCCCGAGCCGCTTGAGCTTGCGCACGTCGGTCTTGAACGGCTGCGTCTCGCGCTTCAGCTTCTTCGCGAGCTGGGAGGCCGCGACGCGCGGGTTCCGGTCGATGAGCCGCATGACCCTCTTCACCCACGGGCCGTTCTTCTCGAGCCGGGCGACGCGCCTCTTCAGCTCGGCGAGCGCGTCTTTCGTGAGGTTGTCGTCGGTGGCCGCCTCGACGCGGTCGCCGTCGCCGGCGTGGTGCAGCTGAACGCGGTAGAGCGGCTCGGGGCCCGGCCGCATCCACTGCTTCAGCTCGTCGAGCGAAGAGAAGCCGCTGGCGCGGGCGTCGGCCTCGGTCACGTCGGCGTCACGCACGATGGACACGCCGTCGCACATCACGACGCCGATCGGGTGCACGCGGTAGCGGCCGCCGGGCTTGACGTGGGGCTGCCTCCAGCGCCGGAAGGTCAGGGTGATGGAGCCGTCGACGAGACCCGGGTGAAAGCGCTTCTGGAAGAGCAGCACGCAAGCTGTATAAGACGTGGCAGCTCAAATGAGACGCGCGAAGATCGTCTGTACGCTGGGCCCGGCGAGCACGAGCCAGGAGATGATGGAGAAGCTGCTGGCCGCCGGCATGGACGTCGCCCGGCTCAATTTTTCACACGGCAGCCACGACCAGCACAAAGAGGTCATCGAGCGCATTCGCGCGGCGTCGCTGAAGGTGCGCAAGGGCGTGGGCATTCTGCAGGACCTTCAGGGCCCCAAGATCCGCACCGGCAAGGTCGAGAACAACGGCATCGAGCTGGTCGAGGGCCACGAGATCGAGATCACGACCGAAGAGTCGGTGCTCGGCACCTCGTCGCTGATCTCGACGACCTACCAGCACCTCGCGGGCGACGTGAACCCGGGCGACCGCATTCTGCTCGACGACGGCCTGCTCGAGCTGAAGGTGGTGCAGACCGACAAGAAAGAGCGGGTGCGGTGCGAGATCGTCCACGGCGGCCTGCTCAAGAACAACAAGGGCATCAACCTGCCGGGCGTCGCGCTGCGCGCCGAGGCGATGTCGGCGAAGGACAAAGAGGACCTGCTGTTCGGCATCAAGAACGGCATCGACTACGTCGGCCTGTCGTTCGTGCGCACGCCGCAGGATCTCGACCAGTGCCGCGCGGTGATGGCGCAGGCGGGGCGGCACGTGCCGATCATCTCGAAGCTCGAGAAGCCCGAGGCGATCGCGCGGCTCGACGCGATTCTCGACAAGAGCGACGGCGTGATGGTGGCGCGCGGCGACCTGGGCGTCGAGATCCCGCCCGAAGAGGTGCCGGCGATCCAGAAAGACATCATCCGCCGCGCGAACGCGCGGGCGCTGCCCGTCATCGTCGCCACGCAGATGCTGAACTCGATGATCGAGCACCCGCGGCCGACGCGCGCCGAGGCGAGCGACGTCGCGAACGCGATCTTCGACGGCACCGACGCGGTGATGCTCAGCGGCGAGACCGCGAGCGGCAAGTACCCGATCGAGTCGGTCGAGATGATGGATCGCATCGTCCGCGCCGCCGAGTCGTCGATGCGGCAGACGTTCCCCCGCATCGGCAGCGGCGAGCCGATGAAGATCCCCGCCGAGTTCCCCGACGTCACCTGCGGGGTCGCCTGCCGGGCCGCGCGCGAGTGCGGCGCCCGGCTCATCGTCGCGTTCACGCTGACCGGCACGACCGCGCGCCTGCTCTCGCACTACCGGCCGACCGTGCCGATCGTGGCGTTCAGCCCGAACCAGGAGGTGCGCCGGCGCCTGTCGCTCCTCTGGGGCGTGGTGCCGCGCGTGCTCGAGCCGTTGAACGAGACCGAAGCCATGGTGCGCCGCGTGGAGGAAGAGCTGCTGGCGCGCGGCCTGGCGAAGGCCGCCGACCGCATCGTCATCGTGTTCGGAGCGCCGATCGGTCAGCCGGGGCGCATCAACTCGCTGCGCCTCGCGACGATCTCGATGTGAAGAGTCGGGAGTCGGAAGTCGGGAGTCGGGAGTTCTTCGAGTTACTCCCGACTCCCGACTCCCGACTTCCGACTTCCGTCAGCCGAGGCCTTCGAGCGCCCCGTCGATCTCTTCGACGCGTACGTCATCGAGCTCGTGCACGCGCTTCACCGACCGCGTACGCCGCCGCGGAGGCGGCATGATCCGATCAGCCGGAGGCAGCCGCGAGGGCCCGAGGTGGAAGACCGCCGCGAAGTACCGCGCCTGCTGCTCCGACGCATAGCTGTACTCGAGGCTCAGCCCCCCCGGGGTCTTCACCTTCAGCTGCCACCCATCGCCCGTCGGGGCGAGCTCCGTCACGTAGGAGTCGTTCATGATGCAACCAGGGTACAGGCCTGTAGCGGCCTGTCTCTTTTTTGACCCGCTCATTTTCCGTTCCCCCGTCCGGTAACGGCTCAGTGCAGGCTCGCGTCGCCGAGGTAACGCTCGAGGCCTTCAGGCCCCTCGAGGTTGCTCTTCGCGACGTCGGCGGAGGTCTGCGTCATCGCATCCGGCACGACCTGCTCGAAGCCCTGCTCCAGGACCTCCTCGAACCGCGCCTTCATGCGCGCGCCCAGCGCCTCGAGCTCCTCGTCGTCGATCTCCTTCTCGACCTCGGGGAAGAGCTCTTCCTCCTCCTCTTCGATGTGGTGCTCGAGCAGCTCGCGCAGCGCGACGGCCCGGGGACGAAATGCCTCACTCGTGGGCTCGGTGGCGCGCAGGCGCTTGAGCGCGAGCTCGGCGAGCGAGTGCTCCTCGAACGCCTCCATGATGAGGTCTTCGTCGAGCTCGACGATCGCCGGGTAGAAGATCTCCTGCTCGATCGCCATGTGAGCCGCGAGATCGTTGGAGATCTCGTCGAGCAGCTCGCTGCGCGTCGCCGGCTTCGCCTTCTCGAGCTTCTTGAGGGCCGCCGTTACCTTCCGGTGCTGCTGCTTCAACAGAGTCGTCGGTTTCATGCCCCGACTTCGGAGCATTCCACGTGCCACCGCGGGTGGTTCTTCAGCGGCCCTTCAGCGCCTTCTTCGGCACCTCGGCCTCCACGAAGATCTTGAACAGCTCGACGTCGAGCTGCCCGCCCTCGGACTCCTTCTTCAAGATGTCGAGCGCGAGCTCGTGGGGCACCGCCTTCTTGTACGGGCGGTCAGACGCGGTCAGCGCATCGTAGATGTCGCTGATCGCCATCATCTTCGACTGCACGGGAATGCGCTCGCCCGGCACCGAGCGCGGGTAGCCCTTGCCGTCGAGCTTCTCGTGGTGCGCGTACGCGATCTCGGGCACCCGGCGCAGATCGCGCGTCCACGGAATCTGCGAGAGGAAGCGGAACGTGTGCGTCACGTGGCTCTCGATCTCCCGCCGCTCGACCACCGACAGCGAGCCGCGCGGAATCGAGAGCACCGACACCTCTTGCGCCGAGAGCAGGTTGTTCGGCCGATCGTGCGAGTCGTTGAACGCGAGCTGCCCCAGCGTGTGCAGCCGCTCGAAGCCCCCCTGCGCCAGCACCGTCGGCTTGTTGCACTGCAAGATGAAGTCGAGCGCCTCGTCGAGCTCCTTCAGCTCCCGGGTCAGCCGCTCGTCTTCCTCGAGCGTGATGTTCGTCGCCTCTTTCTCGCCGCGCAGCCGCAGCTGATCGATGCGGCGCTGGTAGCTCTGCACCTGGCGATCTTTGCGCGCGAGCTCGAAGCGCGCGCGCAGCACGTCGAGCTCGGCCGGGTACAGCTTCTCGGCCTTCACCAGCACCGGCTCGCGCACTCCGACCTTGCCGAAGTCGTGCAGCAGCGACGCGTAGCGGATCTCGCGAATGTCGCTCGGCGAGAACTTGAGCCCCGTGTACCGGCCGCGGCTCGCCTGCTCGGTCGCCTGCGCGAGCGAGACCGTGAGCGACGCCACGCGGCCCGAGTGGCCGGCCGTGGTCGGGTCGCGCGACTCGATCGCTACGACGCTCGCCGACACGAAGCCCTCGAACAGCGTGTTGATCTCTTCGTTGAGCAGCGCGTTCTCGATCGCCGAGGCCGCCTGGCCGCCGAGCGCGAGGAGCAGCTCCTCGTCTTCGCCGTCGAACTCGCCGTCGGCCGCGTTCAGCGCCTGGATGACGCCGGTGACGTCGCCGCGGGTGTCGCGCATCGGCACGCCCAAGATGCTGCGCGTGCGGTAGTTGTTCGTGACGTCGAAGTTGCGGTTGAAGCGGGGGTCTTCGTACGCGTCGCGGATGTTGACGACCTGGCCCGTCTGCGCGACGGCGCCGACGATGCCCGAGCCGACCGGCACGCGGATCTCGCCGGTGGTGCCCTGCGCGATGCGGCTCCACAGCTCGTTCTTCTCGCGATCGAGAATGAAGAGCGAGCAGCGATCGGCCTCGACGACGCGCGCGGCCTCCTTGAGAATGAGCGGCAGCAGCGTCTCGAGATCGCGCTGCACCGTCATGGCCTTCGCGACATCGAGAATCGATTGCAGCTTGTCGACCCGCCGCAGGGCCACCTGCAGCGGCGACAGCGAGGGGTCGGTCGCGGGAGGTTGCGCAGGCACGGAGCCAGAGACTAGTACGACAGCCCGGAAGTTCGTGCCTGGATCGGTCGCCGACGCGCGCCGCCAGCAAGGCGTCGCGACCGGGTCGCACGTGTTCGGTCGATGGATCGGCGGCCCCGCCGGGCTCGAGCTTCCGGGTTGTCGTACGAGGCCACGTTCGCCCGCACGCACACTGCTCATCGGTGTGCTGTTTTTCGCTACAGGGTGCGGGGTCTCGATGTTCCTCAACGTGAAGCGCGTCGAGCTCGGCGAGCGGGTTCGCGTGCTCCTCGGAGGCGGGGGAAACTCGCTGATCTTCGTTCACGGGAAAGAGGCGTTCGTCACCGACGTGAAGATGGGCGACTGGTCGCTGCGCCTGCGCCGCGAGGTCGAGGAGGAGCTCGGCCGCACCGTGAGCCGGGTCATGGTGACCCATGCGCACTTCGATCACGCCGGCGGCCTGCGCGCGTTTCCCGCAGTGCCGGTCGTGCTCGTGCACCCGAACGCGCGGGCGCGGCTCGAGGCGAAGGGCGTGAAGGCGCGGTTCGTCGAGGTCGAGCGCGAGGTCGAGCTGTCGCTCGGCGGCGAGAAGGTGAGGGTGCTGAACGTCGGGAGCGGCCACACCGACGGCGATCTCGTCGCGTACTTCCCGCGCTTGAAGCTGCTGGTGGCCGGCGACCTGTTCTCGGGCTGGCACGGGCCGCACGTGATCGAGGCCGACGGCGGCGACATCGCCCGGCTGGAAGAGACGACGCGGCGGCTGCTCGAGCTCGACGTCGAGCGCATCGTGCCGGGGCACGGCGAGCCGACCGGCCGGGCGCCGCTCGAGCGCACGGCGGCGTACCTGACCGAGCTGAAGGCGCGCGTCGCCGAGGCGAAGGCGAACGGCCTCGACGAGCAGGCGACCGTGGCGAGCGTGCGGCTCGACGGCTACGCGGACCTCGGCGACTTCTTCGGGCTCGATTCACGGGAGAAGAACGTCGCGCGGATGTACAAGGCACTGCCATGAAGATCGCTCCGTCGATTCTCTCGGCCGACTTCGGGCGCCTCGCCGAGGAGGTGAAGGCCGTCGAGGCCGCGGGCGCCGACTACGTGCACGTCGACGTGATGGACGGCCGGTTCGTGCCGAACCTCACCATCGGGCCGGTCGTCGTCGAAGCGGTGAGGCGAGCGACGCGCCTGCCGCTCGACGTGCACCTGATGATCGTCGAGCCCGAGAAGTACATCGACGACTTCGTGAAGGCCGGAGCTTCGATCGTCACGGTGCACGTCGAGACCTGCCCGCACCTGCACCGCACGCTCGATCAGATCCGCCAGGCGGGCGCGAAGCCGTCGGTGGTGCTGAACCCTTCGACGCCGCTGTCGACGCTCGAGCACGTGCTGGGCGAGGTGACGCAGGTGCTGGTGATGAGCGTGAACCCCGGGTTCGGAGGGCAGAAGTTCATTCCCGAGACGGTGAACAAGGTGCGGCGGCTCAAGGGCATGCTCGACGAGCGGAAGCTGCAGGTCGACATCGAGGTCGACGGCGGCATCAACGCCGCGACCGCGAAGCAGGTGGCCGCCGTGGGCGCGAACGTGCTGGTCGCCGGCAACGCGGTGTTCAATGAGAAAGACTATCGCGCGGCGATCGCGGCGCTCCGAAGCTGATGGCAAGGCCGCTGCCGTGGCTGAAGCCGGCGGTGATCACCGGCGCCGCGATTCCGGCGGCGCTGCTCGTGAAGCGGGCGGCGGCCGGCGAGCTCGGCGCGAACCCGATCGCCACGGCGCTGAACCAGCTCGGCCTGCTCGCGCTCGTGTTTCTGATCGCGTCGCTCGCGTGCACGCCGCTGCAGAAGCTCTTCAAGTGGACGTGGCCGGCCCGCATCCGCCGGAACCTCGGCGTGATCGCGTTCTGCTACGTGACCGCGCACTTCCTCACCTACCTCACGCTCGACCTGCAGCTGGACTTCGCGGCGCTGGGTAAAGATCTCGCGAAGCGCCCGTTCATCACCGTGGGCTTTCTCGCGTGGCTGCTGCTCATCCCCCTCGCCGTGACGTCGACCGACGCGATGGTGAAGCGGCTCGGGTTCGTGCGGTGGAAGCGGCTGCACCGGCTCGCGTACGTGTGCGGCGCCCTCGCCGTGCTGCACTTCTGGTGGCGCGTGAAGAAGGACGTGACCGAGCCGCTGATCTACGGGCTCGTGTTGCTGGCGCTATTCGCGATCCGCGTGGCAAAGCGGAAGCGTCAGTGACGCCGCTCCTTGTGCAGCTCGAAGTAGCGCCGGTTGACGAGCTTGAGAGCGAAGCCGAATCCGATCACCGCCGCCAGTGCTGCCGCATCGTGATGGTGGAGCTTCGCTCCCAGAAACCAGGCGAGGCCGCCGAAGGGAGCGATGATCAGCGCGGCCAGCGCGAGCGTTACCACGACGTGCCGTCGCCGGGCCTTGACCGGAATCGCTCTGCAGGCGGGGCAGCGCCGGAGGGCTGCACGCCGGCGTGCCGCGGCGAGAAGACTGTCTTCGGCCACCTCGGCGGCGTCGCGCTCCGACTCATCGTCGGTGACCCCCAGCAGGCTGAAGCCGATGCCCCGACCGGAGGCGTCGACTGCGAACGCGTTTGTCGCGCCGCACGCCTCGCAGACCGTGGTCACCGTCACCCTGCCGCGAACTTCGTGCTCGAGCTGATCGCCGAGGTACGCCACGCCGATCAGCGCCGCAGCTCGACGCTCAGCGGCCGCGACGGAGCCATGCGCCCTTCCACGTCGCGCGTGCGCAGCTCGACGACCTGGCGCCCGTCGAGCTTCAGCCGCGGGTGCCAGAACCTCAGCTTCCCGAGCGTGTCGGGCGCCGTCCACTCGCTCCACAAGCCGCCGGGCACGCGCCACGAGTACGCGTACGGCCGCGTCGTGACGTCGATGACCGCCCACCCGTCTTCCTCGAGGCCCGACTCGCGAACCTCGGCGACGTCCATCATCATCGCGACGCAGGTCTGCGTCGCCGGCAGCAGCTGCGCGTATACGCCGAGGTGGTTGTACGCGCGCGTGCCCGAGATGTTGCCGATGCCCTGAATCGACAGCAGCTTCACCTGGAAGTCGCCGAACTCGGGCAGCGTGAAGCCCGTCAGGCCGCCGGCGAGGGCGGGCTCGGCGAACGTGATGAGCGACGGCACCAGCGCCTCGACCGCGGTCAGCGGCTCGGCGAGGATCTCGCTGTCCAGCGCGTGCACGTCGGTGACGGCGCCCATCAGCGTGCCGATCACCGGCGTGATGGTGGCGCAGCCTTCGATCGACAGCCGAAGCGGCAGGGCCACGTCGAACGTCACGCTGAACAGCCGCGCGTAGCGGTCGTCGAGCAGCGCGTAGACGTCGACCTGCGCGTCGTTCCAGTTGATGGTGATGAGCGGCTCGCCCTCCATGCCCGAGCCGAAGCCGGCCGTCGGCGGGTTGATCGGCCGCACCACCACGCGCATCGGCACGTTGCGCCCGCCCGTCAGCTTGTTGAGCGACGGCAGGAGCGTGCCGACCAGCGACGAGTCGAGCAGGCTCACCGACTCGGTGCCGACCTCGAGGCACAGCGCCCCCGACTGCTGCGCGTGCAGCAGCAGCCGCGACATCATCTGCTGCGACAGCGAGATGCCGAGGTCGTACGGGCGCGGCGCCTCGGCGTCGAAGTTGGGGAGCGGCAGCGACGGCAGGGTCGGCTCCATCAGCGGCTTCACGCAGGTCGCGGTCGACACCTCTTGTGCGCCGCCGGTGAAGCCGAGCGTGATGCCGGCGTCGGTCGCGCTGACCGAGCCGCCGGCGGCGATCGAGACGTCGAGCGCCGACCCGGCGCCGAGCACCTGCGCGATGTCGATGCGGCTCTCGACGCCGAGCACCGAGGGCACGCAGCGATCTCCGACCGGGTCGAAGCACTCGGAGCCGGCGTCGGGCGAGCTGCCGTCGTCGACCTTGCAGAAGCTGGTCGCGATGCCGTTGACGGGGCACATGCCCATGCCGTCGCACGGGCGGCAGTTCGCTCCGGCGAGGGCCTTCTCGATCTGCTTCTGCAGGTTCGAGGTGAGCTGCCCGAGGATGAGATCTTTGATGGCGTCGACGTTCGCGAGCGTGCTCAGCCAGCCGGAGCAGCCGTTCTCGGAGGCGATGATCATGTCGGCGCCGTCGATGCAGGCCGGCGGAGCCCCGGCGCCCGACGTGCCGCACGCCTTCGTGCCGTCGAGCTGCGCGACCTCGAACTTGAGCAGGCGCCACCAGCGCGTGTCGACGGTGAAGCGGATGCCGGCGGCGATCTGGAGGTCGGGCGGCTGCGCCCGCTGCGTGTCGAGATCGACGCTGAGCTTGATCTGATCTCCGAACAGGCAGAGCAGGTGGTTGCTCGGCGACGACATCATCAGCTTGCCCTGCGTCGTCAGCGTGATGCTCGCGCGCGCTTCGATCTGGTCGGGGCCCTTCGGGTGCAGGCTGAAGGTGTTGAAGTGAATCGCGATCTGCTTGGCGATGTCGCGGCTGTCGCAGCGCCCGTCGAGCTGGCCGCAGCTCTCGCTCATGCAGGTGAGCCCGCCCTCGTCGGCGATCGCGAGCTGCCCGAGCAGCGACGCGTTCTGGATGCTGCACGACAGCGGCACCGTCATGTTGCCGCCCGGCGCGATGGCTTCGAGCAGCAGCGGGGCGTTGACGTTGAGCACGTCGAAGCCGGTGCGGGTGAGCCGCGCCGCGGCCGCGCTGTCGGAGCGCGCGCCCGTGTACGCGCCTCCGGGAATCGGCCCTACGCCCATGCAGCCCGCACAGCCGGGCGTCTGGCCGCAGGCATAGAGGAAGAAGACGGTGACGAGGGCGGGGCGCTTCACTCAACCGACGCGTATAGCCCAACGTGATTACGGCATGCACGCCGGGGCGTAGCTGAACCGCAGCGTCTGGCCGGGCGCCGGAGCGCTCGGCGCCGTAAACACCACGGCGTTCAGCGCGGCGTCGTAGCTCCAGTTCGTGGCGCCGCCGCTGGTCGTCGGCGGGAGCACCGCGCCGTCGACCTCGACCGTGACGCTGGCGGTCGCCGCGGGGCTCGGCGCCTGGTTCAGGAACCAGGTGAGCCGGCCGCCGAACACGACCTGCCCGACGCGCTGGGCCTCGGAGCGCCACAGCGGCACGTTGTTGATGTTGCAGATCTCGGCGGAGGCGCCGCCGGTGGTGCGGATCAGATCGGCGTCGCGCTGGGCGAACGGCGGTACGCTGTCGTACGTGCAGTTCGCCGGCGCCGAGAGCAGCGTCGGCACGAAGCCGCTCACCGACAGGAGGTTGCGCTGGTCGTGGCCCTTGACCGCCTGCAGCCTCCCGCGGAGCTCGGCGACGGTCCGATCGGTCTGATCTTCGGCGTCGGTCAGCAGCACGATCGAGAGCGCCGCGTCGCCGCGCAGGAACCCGGCGTTCTGGTTGGTGATGTTCGGCACCGTGACCGACGCGAGGGCGGCCGAGAACGGCTCTTCGATGCCCGAGCCGTTGATGCCGACGTTCACGCGCTGGGCGAACTGCTGCAGCAGGTTCGGCGTCTGGTGCGTGAAGACGCGCGTGCCGGCATCGCCGATGAACCAGCCGTTGCCGGGGAAGGCGCCGCCGAAGGTGAAGCCGTCCATCGTGGTCGTCGTCATCGCGAGGCGGAAGTCGACGCCCGCGCCGAACGCGTACGAGAGGAACGCGCTCGCGTTGTTGCCCAGCGCGAGCTGCTTGTCGTTCATCGAGCACGAGTCGTCGACGACCAGCACCACGTCGACCTTGCGCGGCACCACGTAGGTCTCGGTCACCCGCGTCGACGCGGCGCCCGCCCCGACGAGGGGGACCTGGTACGTCACGAGCCCGCCGTCTTCGTTCGCGCCGACGACGAGCGTCGCGAGGTCGCGGTTCAGGTCGGCCGGTGTGTAGGTCACGTTGAAGGTGAAGCCGGCGTCGGGCGCCACCGAACGCGGCAGCACGGGCGTGCCGCTCGTCGCGAACTCGGAGCTGCCGCTGATGCCGAGCGCCGCGACCGACACCGCGGTGCGGCAGATGTTCGTGACCGTGAACGGCGTGATCGGCGAGCGGCACGCCGTCGTCACGGTGCCGAAGTCGACGTCGTACGGGTTGATGACGAGGCAGCGCGGGCCGGCCGCGACGCACACGCCCGAGCTGCACACCTCTTGGGCGCGGCACGCCACGCACGCGCTGCCGCCGTTGCCGCACTCGGTGCCCGAGGTCGCGGTGATGCAGGTGTTGCCGCTGCAGCAGCCGCTGCAGGTGCTGGCGTTGCACTGCGTGCCGCCGGTGCAGGCGCCGGTGGTGCACGTCGAGCCGTTCTGGCACGAGCGGCACGCGGCGCCGTTGAGGCCGCAGCTCGTCGAGCTCTGGCTGCCCGTCGGGAGGCACGAGGTCCCCGAGCAGCAGCCGGCGCACGAGAAGAAGTCGCAGCCCATCGCCGACTGGCACGTGCCGCTGATGCAGGCCTGGCCGCCCGGGCACGCCACGCAGGCGTTGCCTCCGCTGCCGCACACCTGCGACGACTGGTTGTTGAACGCCACGCAGAGGTTGCCGACGCAGCAGCCCGAGGGGCACGTGGCGGCGTTGCACATCGCGACGCCGACGCACTGGCCCATCTGGCACGTGGTGTTGCCGGGGCACGCCATGCACATGTTCGCCTGGGTGCCGCACGCGCTGGCGTTCTGGCTCGCGTAGTCGACGCACAGCGGGCCGAAGCAGCAGCCCGACGCGCAGTTCGCGACGCTGCAGCCGGGGCTGCCGCCGCCGGTGCCGCCGCTGCCTCCGGCCGTGCCGGTGCCGCCCGCGGTGCCGCTGCCGCCGGCCGTGGCGGCTCCACCCGCGGTAGCGCTGCCGCCGGCCGTGGCGGCTCCACCCGCGGTAGCGCTGCCGCCGGCCGTGCCGCTGCCGCCTGCGGTGGCGGTGCCGCCGGCCGTGGCGGCTCCACCCGCGGTGGCGCTGCCGCCAGCCGTGGCGGTTCCACCCGCGGTGGCGCTGCCGCCAGCCGTGGCGGCTCCACCCGCGGCGCCGTCGCCGCCTGCGGTGCCGTCGCCGCCCGCCGTCCCGCTGCCGCCGCCGGCGCCCGAGACGCAGAGGCCCTGGGCGCAGGTGAGGCCGGCGCCGCACGCCACGCACGTGTTGGCGCTGACGCCGCAGAGCGCGGTGGTGTTGCCGGGCTGGCACTTCATCTCGGCGTCGCAGCAGCCCGCGCAGTTCTGTGCCGAGCACTGGAGCGGTTGGACATTGGTCGGACAGCCGGCGAGCGCAGAGAGGAGGAGGGCGAAGACGAGGAGCCGCATGTCGCGACAACACCCCGCGGCGTGCGCGTGTGCAATGTTGATCGCATGAGACTGCTCTGGGTGGTGCTGGCCGCAACACCGGCGGTGACCGTCGACGGCCTGACGGTGGGGCGGGGGGCGGCGAAGGGCGACTGCGTGCACGCGGTCGGAGACGTGAGCCTGAGCGGCGCGGGCAGGTGCCAGGTGACCGCGCTCGGCGAGAGGTACGCGCTGCCGGTGGGTGAGGCCGAGCTCGTGGCGAAGTCGGAGCGGGCGTACGCAGGCCGCCTGAGCCTGAACGCGGGCGCGGAGGTGAAGCCGCACCAGCACGAGGGCTCGGTGGAGATCGTGGTGATGCTGTCGGGGCGAGGCACGTTCACGCTCGACGGCGGCACGCGCGAGGTGGGGCCGGGCGACACGATCGTGATCCCGAAGGCGACCCTGCACGCGTTCGTGGCCGGCAAGGAGCCGGTGAAGGTGGTGCAGTTCTACGTCCCGCCGGGGCCGGAGGAGCGCTTCCGCCCCAAGGAGAAGAAATGAGTCGGGTCCACATTCTCACCGGGGCCGCGAGCGGCATCGGGCGGCACCTCGCGGGCGTGCTCGCGGGGCTGGGCGACAAGGTGCTCGCGACCGACGTGAACGCGGCCGCGCTCGAGGCGGCGGCGGAGGCCGAGCGATGGCCGGCCGCGCAGGTGCGCACGTTCAAGCTCGACGTTCGGGTGCGCGCCGAGTGGGAGGCGGCGCTCGCGGAGGCGCTGAGCGCGTTCGGCCGGGTCGACGTGCTGCTCAACGTGGCCGGGTACCTGAAGCCCGGCAACTGCTGGCAGCTCGACGGCGGCGACATCGACCGGCACTTCGACATCAACGTGAAGGGGCTGGCGACGGGCACGGTCGTGGTGGGCGGGCACTTCGTGCAGGCGAAGGCGGGGCACATCGTGAACATCGGGTCGCTGGCGTCGCTGGCGGCGGCGCCGGGGCTGGCGCTGTACAGCAGCTCGAAGTTCGCGGTGCGCGGGTTCTCGATCGCGTGCGCGCAGGAGCTGCAGCCGCACGGGGTGGCGGTGTCGCTGGTGATGCCCGACGCCGTGAAGACGCCGATGCTGGAGCTGCAGGTCGACTACCCGCAGGCGGCGCTGACGTTCTCGGGCGCTCGCGCGCTGACGGTCGAAGACATCTCGCGGGTGCTGATCGAGCACGTGCTGCCCGACCGGCCGCTCGAGGTGACGGTGCCGCTGGGGCGCGGCGTGCTGGCGAGGTTCGCCGACGCGATGCCGGGCGTGGCGATGAAGCTCGCGCCCATGCTGCAGAAGAAGGGGCTGAAGGCGCAGGAGGCGATGAGGCAGTCGGCAGTCAGCAGTCGGCAGTCGGCAGATCAAGAGCCCGACCGCTGAGCCGGCTGGTACTGCCGACTGCCGACGGCTGACTCCGCCTCACCGCTTCTTCTTCTTCTTCGCCGCCGCCTTCTTCTTGGGCGCCGCTCTCTTCTTCGGCGCCGCCTTCTTCTTCGGCGCTGCCTTCTTCTTGGTGCGCGCGGCCGCGATCTTCTTCTTCGCCTTCTGCACCAGCGACTTCACCGTGCTCGCCGCCTTCTTCGCGGTCTTCTGCACCTGCTTGGCCGCCTTCTGCGCCTCGGCGCCGACGGTCTCCATCGTGTCGGCCATCTTCTCGGCCGCCTGCTGCGCCGCCACCTGGACCTCGTGGGCCGCCGTCGTGACCGCCTCGCCCGCATCTTTCAGCTTCGAGCGCGCCGACTGGAAGTACGTCGTCATCGGGTCGAAGTAGTGGTCGACCCAGCCCTGGCGGTAGCTCTCGCCCTGGCCGTCGGGAATGTCGCTGTGCTTCAGCGTCAGCTTCGTGCCCTCACCCTCGGCCTCGAGCAGCACCTCGAGCCTCGAGTCCGGCGCGCCGTCGGGGAACTCGGTCGACCGCCACGTCTGCACGATGCGGCTGTACGGCGCCTGGTCGAGCGTCCTGCCGCTGATGTAGCCGTCGTACGCAGTGAAGGCGCCATCGGGGCTCACCGTGGCTGCTTCGCCGCCCGTCATCAGCGAGTGCTCGCTGGCGTCGAGCCACGCGTTGAACACACGCTCCGGGCGAGCGGGAATCACTCTTGACACTTCGATGGTTTCACTCATGGCCCCTCCAGGGTCTTTTCAAGCGCCGCAAACTCTACCCATAATCGACTCGAGATGATCGCCTTCGTCGTTTCCTGCGCGCTGCTTGCAGCGCCTCCCGGCGCGGTTGGCCGGTCGGGTTCACCGCAGGCAGAAGAGCGGAAGGCTCTCGAGCGGGCCCTGCTGTCGGTCATCGAGCGCTCGCCGCTGAAGAACGCCCGCATCACCGTGCAGATCCGCAGCCTCGACGACGGCTCCGTCGTGTTCGCCCAGCACCCCGACGAGCTGCTCAACCCCGCGTCGAACGTGAAGCTCTTCACCGCGGCCACCGCGCTCGCCCGCCTCGGCCCCGACTGGCGCTTCGACACCGAGTTCCTCACCGACAACGAGTCGAAGGACGGCATCTTGAAGGACGGCAAGGTCAAGGTCCTCTACGTCCGCGGCAAGGGCGACCCGAGCCTCACCACCGAGCGGCTCTACGCCGCGGTCTCCGACCTGATGCACTTCGGCCTGAAAGAGATCACCGGCGACATCGTGCTCGACGAGAGCTACTTCGACGGCGAGCGCGAGCCGCCCGGCTACGACCAGGAGCACGGCGACCGCGCGTACCTCGCTCCGACGGGGGCCCTGTCGCTCAACTGGAACTCCGTCGCCGTGTTCCTGCGGCCGGGCCCGCACGTGGGCGCGCCGGCGATCGCCGAGATGGAGCCTCCGAGCGACTACTTCACCGTCGAGAACGACGTCGTCACCGGCACCAAGACGCAGCGCCGCTTCAGCGTCACGAGCGGCCTCGACAAGGACAAGGTGCACCAGAAGATCGAGGTCGACGGCTACGTGCCGTTCGAGAAGGGCAGCTGGGCGGTCAACAAGCGCATCGACTCGCCGCCGCTCTACTTCGGCTACACGCTGAAGGCCCTGCTCGCGCAGCGCGGCGTGAAGGTGAAGGGCCGCATCCGCCTCGGGCAGGCGCCGTTCAACGCGAAGCTGCTCACCGTGCACCAGAGCGAGACGCTCGACATCGTGCTCAAGAAGCTCCAGAAGTTCTCGAGCAACTTCGTCGCGGAGCAGCTCATCAAGGTGCTCGGCGCCGAGGGCCGCGGCGTGCCCGGCACGCACTCGAACGGCATCGCCGTCGTCGAGGAGTTCCTCGATCGCGAGGTCGGCATCAAGAAGGGCACCTACGTGATGCGCAACGGCTCGGGCCTCAACGACACGAACCGGTTCAGCGCGGCGCAGGTGAACGTGATGCTGAAGTACATGTGGGACCACTTCCCGCTCGCGCCCGAGTACCTCTCGGCGCTCGGCATCGCCGGCAAGGACGGCACCTTGAAGTACCGCTTCGAAGGCACCGACGCCGTGTGGCGCCTGCGCGCGAAGACCGGCACGCTCGAGAACGTCTCGGCGCTCGCCGGCTACGTGCAGGCCGTCGGCGGCGAGAAGTTCGTGTTCTCGGTGATGGCGAACGACTTCCCGGGTCGCGCCTCGACGGTCGTCGCGCACATCGACGCGGTCGGCGCCGCGGTCGCCGCCATCGGAGCCACCGGCGGCCCCTCGGCGGTCGTCGCCGCGATGACCCCGCCGTCGGTCGTCGCCCCCGAGGAGGAGCTGCTCGCCCGCCTCAAGACCTACTCCGAGATGGGCTCGAAGACCGAGAAGCGCAACGCGCCGTTCCTCCGCACCGCCTGGCGCGCCGAGAAGGACCCCGCGGTTCGCGCCGCGATCGCCGACGCTCTCTACCAGTCGGACCCGCGCGAGTGGGCGAACGCGCGCATCCTGCTCGACACCGTCGCGCCGGGTGAAGACGTGTTCGGCCGCCTGCGCCGCGCGGCCCGCAAGCTGGGCCTCGAGGTGCCGACGGTCGCGCCCGTCATCGAGCTCGCGGCGAGCGGCAACGCCGAGGCGCTGCAGCGCCTGTTCGAGCTGATCCGCGTCGCCGAGGCGACCGACGATCAGAAGCTGAAAGACGACCTCGCCGACGCGATCGCCGCGATCGCGAACGAGGCGACGAACGAGGTGCTCTACGCCTTCCGCGTCGCGCCGCAGCGGGAGTCGGAGGCCGCGCTCGACGCGCTCGCCGCCGGGCTCGTGCGCGCGGCGCAGCCCGACGCTCCGTGGTGGGCGGCGCTCAAGGCCGCGCAGGGCTCGCTCGACCCGCGGGCCGTCGAGGTCGCGCGCACCCTCGAGGCGGCGCTGTCGCTCAAGATCGCCGAGGCGAAGGCGGTAGTGGTCCCCGACGCGGGCTCTCCGGCGTCGGCGGCTCCCGTTCCCGCGAAGCCCGCGACCGCGGTCACCGCGCCCGGGGGCTGATCACGCCCACTGCCCCTCGTAGCGGCAGCGGTCTGCGCCCTGGAGCCGGCACCTCGTCTCGCGCACGACGACGGCCTTGCAGCCGGTCGCCTCGAGGTAGCCGCGCACCCACCCGCGCAGCGTGACGCACAGCACGCGGTGCGGCGCCGCGAAGTCGAAGACCTGGAACGCGAGCGACCGCGCCCCCAGAGTCTCGGTCTCGGCGCGGCCGGTGTCGTGGTACATGCTCCAGACCTTGGAGGCCTTGCCGAGGATGTACTCGGGCGACCCCAGGCGGATGAAGATGCGCAGCACCGTCGACAGGTTCGCCGTCGCCGCGTGGTGCCCGAGCTTCTGGACGAGCTCGAGGTCGTTCTGGCCCGCGATGCGGTCGGCGGCCTCCATCAGGTCGATGAACTGCTCGAACGGGTACCAGCCCGTCGCGAGCGGGTGACCCTCGAGCAGCTCGCGCGTCGGCGGGCTCACGGCTTCGGTGATGGCCGCCCAGCTCTCGGCGTGGTTCGCCTTGAGATGGCTGATGCGCGGAATGAAGGCGCTCCCCCGGATCTTCGGCATCACTTGATCCTGTGTCAGACCCACCTGCTATAGGCCTGTGTCAGCCGCTCCGTGGTGGAACGGCAATACGAAAGGCAGAACACAATGGCAGGTGGAGTCAACAAGGCGATCCTCATCGGCAACCTCGGCGCGGACCCCGAAGTCCGGTTCACGGCAGGCGGCCAGGCGGTCGCGAACTTCCGCATCGCGACGAGCGAGAGCTGGAAGGACAAGAATGGTCAGCAGCAGGAGCGCACCGAGTGGCACCGCATCGTCGTCTGGGGAAAGCTCGCCGAGCTGTGCGGCGAGTACCTGAAGAAGGGGCGGCAGTGCTTCGTGGAAGGGCGCCTGCAGACCCGGGAGTGGACGAACAAAGACGGGCAGAAGCAGTACACCACCGAGATCGTCGCGCAGCAGGTGACCTTCCTCGGCGGGCGGCCCGACGGGGCCGGCTCACGCTCGAGCTCGAGCGCCGCCGGCTCGAACACCACGGGGCAGCCGCAGAGCACCAGCCAGGCCGACTACGGCCCCCCTCCGATGGATGATCCCGGCCCGATGCCGGCCGGGGGAGATGACATTCCCTTCTGATGCTGATCTTGCGCGGCGGGTTGCCCGCCGCGCCTGAATGCGGGTAGGGTGCTCAGTCGAAAGCGCGGCCGGTCGCTTCTCACGTGGAGGCGGCCGGCCGTTTTTCGTTCTTCCACACAGCTTCTTTGTTCCCCGGGGTTGACTTCGAGCGCGCGTTCGGAGAGTTTCCGCCACCTTTTGTAGGCCCGGGTAGTCAAAGGTTGTTCCTCAGGAGAGGTACTCGACAATGAATTTCAGAGCTTTGGCGCTCGGAGCCACCATCGGCTTCCTCGCTGCCGTCGTCCCCTCGTGTAGCGGCAGCAAGTGTGGTCCGGCGACCTGCAACGGCTGCTGTGACGCCACCGGCAAGTGCGTCACGACTCCCGCGAACACCACCAACACCACGTGCGGCGCCGCGGGCAGAACCTGCGAAGACTGCGCGGCGAAGAGCCAGGTCTGCAACTCGGCCACCTTCATGTGCGGCACCTCGGGCGCGGGCGGCGGCTCGGCGACGGGCGGCGGCACTGCGATGGCCGGCGGCTCCGGCACCGGCGGCATGAGCGGCGGCATGACCGGCATGATGTGCGGCGGCGTCCAGTGCATCGCCGGGTGCTGCAGCGCCAGCATGAGCTGCCTGCCCTACTCGGGCCAGACGGCGAACAGCTGCGGCGACAACGGCGCGATGTGCGCCCGCTGCAACGCCGGCGAGGTCTGCCGCATGGGCCGCTGCCAGCCCAGCGTCACCACGCCTCCTCAGATCGGCGACAGCTGCATGGTCGACGCCGACTGCGCCGCGCTCGGTGGCAACTTCAAGTGCAAGACGATGACGACGAGCGGCAACGCCAGCTACCCCGGCGGCTACTGCACCAAGATCTGCACCATGGACACCGAGTGCACGAGCCCCACCGCCGACGGCGGCACCAACAACAACGGCTGGTGCATCGGCCTGAACCCGGCCTACGGCGAGGGCGACCGCTTCTGCTGGAAGAAGTGCTCCGGCGCCAATGGCCCGTGCCGCGCCCCCGACTACGCCTGCTACAACCTCGGCACCACGGCGCAGGGCACGCCCGTCACCGCGTGCTGGCTCTCGACGATTCCCGCGGTCGACGCCGGCCCGCCGTCCGACAAGATCGGCAACCCCTGCATGACCAACGATCAGTGCTCGAACCCGCCTGACCCGGCGTACGGCGTCTGCCTGCTCGAGTTCTTCATCCAGGCCGACGGCGGCAGCACCGGCCGTCCCACCGGCTACACCGGCGGCTACTGCTCCGCGAACTGCAACATCACCGACGCGGTCTGCGGCGCCGAGGGCCTGTGCCTCACGAACTTCATCTCGTCGGCCGGCCAGGGCATCGACGGCTGCGCGAAGAAGTGCCCGCTCGCGTGGTCGGGCCAGACCACCGCCTGCCGCCCCGAGTACGTGTGCGAGGGCTTCGTCTTCCTGCTCGCCGACGGCGGTGTCCAGCCGGCTCCGGCCGACGCAGGCGGCTTCTGCAGCCCGAGCTGCTTCGCCGACGGCGGTGAGTGCGGCAACGCCGCCCTGTACTGCGACGCCGGCTACTGCGTGCCCACTCCGCCGTTCGTCGACGCCGGCACGCCCGACGCCGGCACGCCCGACGCGGGCTCCGACCCCGACGCCGGCGAGGCCGACGCGGGCGACGGCGGCTGAAGTAGCATGCAGGTGGGGCGCGTCACGGCCGGTGACGCGCCCTCTGAATTGAACGCCGGCGTTTCGCCGGCGATGAGGTGCAGGCGTTCATGAGTCATCGCTGCTTCGCCGGAGCGTTGCTCGTGCTGCTCCTGTCTCTCACGCTCGTCGGCTGCACGAAGGCGGCGAACGTGCCCTGCGGGCCCGGCCGGTGCGCCGGCTGCTGCACCTCGGCCGGCGAGTGCGTCGCGGCCGAGACCGACGCCCAGTGCGGCAAGGGGGGCGGCCTCTGCGCGAACTGCAGCGCCAGCAACGCCACCTGTGACGTCGCGACCCACTCGTGCACCGGAGGCTCCACCGACGGCGGCGCCGGCTGCAACGCGCAGAACTGCCCGGGCTGCTGCTTCAACGGGAGCTGCCTGCCCTACAGCGGCCAGGCGAAGTCGAGCTGCGGCACGGGCGGCGACGTCTGCAGCCCCTGCGGCGTCGGCCTCAAGTGCGACCTGGGCCGCTGCGTGCCCGAGATGGCGAGCATCACCGGCGAGCCGTGCACCACCGAGACGATGTGCGCCGCGCTCGACGGGGGCGCGACCTGCCGCAAGCAGACCGCCTCCGGCCGCTACAGCTACCCGATGGGCTACTGCACGCAGCCCTGCCAGACGGCGGCGCAGTGCGCGCACGACGCCGTGTGCGTGCTCGCCGACCCGGACGAGACGACCGCGTACTGCATGCCCCGCTGCTCCGAGCCGTGGGCAGAGTCGTCGTGCCGCGACGGCTACCTGTGCGTGCCGCTGCTCGCCGGCACCGGCGGCGTCTGCTGGCTCAACGAGCCGTACAACCCCGACGCCGGCCCGCCGTTCGACAACGTCGGCTCGACGTGCACCTCGAACGCGATGTGCGACCCGGCGACGCCGGGCGGCGCCGGCAAGGGCCTGTGCCTGCGCGAGACCCTGATCGACGGCGGCGCGAGCGGCTTCACCGGCGGCTACTGCTCGGGCAGCTGCCTCATCGACCCGCGCACCTGCTCGACCGACGGCGGAGCCGTCTGCATCGGCCTCAGCCCGACGAGCGCCATCTGCCAGCGCACCTGCAGCCGGCCCTGGGAGGGCGAGGGCGACTGCCGGCGCGGCTACGTCTGCTACGGCTACCTGATGCGGACGCCCGACGGCGGCACGCGCCCCTCGACCGACGGCGTGTGCGAGCCGAGCTGCAACATTCCGGGCGTGTTCTCGACCTGCGCTTCCGGTTATTACTGCGACGCGGGGTACTGCACGGAGTGAGCGACGGTCTGGTCCGCGGGGTCTTGCCCGCGGCGAACTTGAAATGGGCGGCATGCGTGACGGCGGGCCTCAAGGGCGAGGCCGCGCGGCGGCATGGGCTCGCCGAAGGGTCGGCGGCGGTGCTCGGTGAGGCCGTGAACGCCGCGGTGCTGCTGGCGGCGCTGCAGAAGGGCGACACGCGCATCAACCTGCAGCTCGAGTGCGACGGGCCGCTGCGCGGGCTGTTCGTCGACGCGTCGGCGGCGGGGCACGTGCGCGGCTACGTGAAGGAGCCGCTGCTCTACGGCACGGCGGCGGTGCTGGGCCGCAGCGGGTTTCTGTCGGTGCTGAGGGATCTCGGCAAGGGCGAGCACTACCGCTCGTCGGTCGAGCTCTCGGCGATGGAGCTCGGGCCCGATCTCGAGCGCTACTTCGCGGCGTCGGATCAGATCCCCACGCGGGTCGCGCTCTCGAGCACCGGCGGCGTGCTCCTGCAGTGTCTGCCCGGCGCCGACCCGGCCGAGCTCGAGCGCGCGGCGACGGGCCTGAAGGCGCGGCTCGACGCGGCGCTGACGGGGGCCTCGGCCGCGCTGCTCGCGAAGGCGCTGTTCGGCGACGAGCCGTTCGAGGTGCTGGCGAGCTACCCGCTCGAGTGGAAGTGCACGTGCTCGAAGGAGCGCGTGCTGCGCGCGCTGACCACGATGGGCCCCGAAGAGCTCGCCGACATGATCGCGAAAGAGGGCAAGGCGTCGGCGAAGTGCCAGTTCTGCGGCCAGTCGTACGAGGTCAGCGCCGCCGAGCTCACGGCGCTGCTGCCGAAGGGCTGAGCTAAGATCTCCGCATGGCAGCAGGCAACGGCAAGCACGGCAAAGATCCCTTCGCGACGCTCCTGAAGGAGGTCGAAGAGCTGAAGTTCGCGACACGCGACATGAACGATCGCATGGAGGTTCTGGCGGATCGCATGGACTCGATGAGCGAGACGATGTCGGAGCTCGCCAAGACGATGGGCGTCATGGGGAAGTCGATGGCGGCGCTGGCTGTGAGCGGCCGGCAGAACGAGAAGCTCTACACCCGGCTCGCAGGGACGTTGATCGCGTTCAAAGACCAGAGCGATGATCGCTTCGACGCGATCGAGCAACGCCTCGACCGCATCGAGCGGAAGACGACGCGGCACTGACCGCAGCTCAGCTGCCCTTCTCGGCCTTCTGCAGCTCCTCGAACCCCGGCAGCGTCGACAGGTCGGGCACGATCGTGATCTCGATGCGGCGGTTCAGCGCGCGGCCCTCGGGCATGTCGTTCACGCCCACCGGCTTCGTGTCGGCGTAGCTCGCGGCGCTGATGCGCTCCTTCGGCATGCCCGCGTCCATCATCGCCTTCACCACGTTCGTGGCGCGGAACGCGGCGAGCTCCCAGTTGCTCGGGAACTTGTCGGTCGAGATCGGCACGTTGTCGGTGTGCCCCTCGACCTGGAAGCTGCGGTTCGGAATCGACGACAGCACCTGCGCGACCTCGCCGATGGCGGCCTTGCCGTCTTTCGACAGCGACGCCGAGCCCGAGCCGAACAAGATGTCCGTCGCCAGCACCACCACCATGCGGCCCTCGACGATGCGCACCTTCAGCTTGCCGGCGTCGATGAGCGCCTTGAACCGCGCGAGCAGGCTCTTGAACTCGTTGACGCGCGCCTCGGCCTGGGCGCGGCGCTTCTCGAGGTCGGCGAGCGCCACCGTCATCTGCTCGACGTCGGCCTTCAGCTTCGACGCGTCTTTCGTGCGCGACGCGATCTCGCCCAGCGCCTTGCCGAGGCGGTGCTCGAGATCCGTCTTCTGCTCGTTGACGTTCTGGAGCTCGCCCTCCAGCTTCTTGATCTGATCTTCGTGCGAGAGGTTCTTCTTGTCGGCGGCCTCGAGCGCCTTGTTCTTCGCGGCGAGCTCCTCTTCGAGGTGATCGCGGTCGGCCTTGAGGAGGTCGTACGTGCCCTGGGTGACACAGCTGACACAGCTGCAGAGGATGAGCGTCAAAGTCATTCTGCGCATGGCGGCGGGCATACTACGGTGCCGCGCCGATGGACCCACTGAAACGCATCGTAGAGCTGCTCGAAGACGAGTCTCCGCGCAAACGCATCGCCGCGGCCGTCGTGCTCGGCGAGCTGAAGGTGAAAGACGCGGCGGTCGTGGCGCGCCTCGTGAACATGGCGAACGACCCCGTCGACGCCTACGCCGAGGCCGCCATCGAGGCGCTCGGAGCGATGGGCGCGATGAAGGCGCTGCCGGTCTTGATCGCCGCGCTCGGCCGCAAGGGGCTGCAGCCGCTCGCGTCGAAGGCGATCGCGGCGCTCGGCGAAGACGCGCTGCCCGAGATCAAGGCGCGCCTCGGCGACGCCACGCCCGAGATGCGCGCGGCGCTCTCGCAGCTGTTGCCCGCGGTCGGCACCAGCAAGAGCTTCGAGATGGCGCTCGAGGGCATGCGCGGCCAGCCGTGGGAGACCATCAACAAGGTCGCGCTCTCGGTTCGCGCCGAGGCGAAGGCCGGCAGCGAGGCCGAGCGCCGGGTGATGCGCACGCAGGTCGAGAAGTTCTTGGACAAGAAGAAGACGCAGGAAGACGTCGACGTGCTGCGCGGCGCGCTGAAGGTGCTCGGCTACCTCGAGCTGCCCGAGGCGCAAGACACGCTGCTCGAGTTCCTGAAGCGCAAGCACCCTCCGCTCGTGCGCGTCGAGGCGGCCACCAGCTTGCGCTTCGCGATGGGCCAGGAGCCCTCGAAGAAGGTGCTGCGCACGCTGATCGATCTGCTCGAGGAGCCCGACTCGTTCGTCGCCCGCGCAGCCCGCGACTCGCTGACGGTGATGAAGATGGGCCCCGAGTTCGCCGAGGAGCTCGCCGAGCTGTGCAACGCGAAGTCGGTCGACGTCTCGCTGTGGGCGATCGGCGTGCTCGGAGGCATGGCGGCCACGAAGGCGAAGCTCGTGGCGAAGACGCTGGCGCCGGTGGCGCGCGGCGGCGATCGCACGCGGGCCGAGGCCGCGGCGCAGATCCTGGCCGGGCTGCCGGGCGGGCAGGCGCTGCTCGTCGAGGCGCTCGCCGGCGCGGAAGAAGAGGCGGGCGCCCAGGTGCTCGCCGAGGTGCTGAACCCGCTGGCGGCGCAGCTGACGAAGCCGCAGGTGAAGGCGCTGCTCCAGGCGGCCGGCAAGCAGCTGGGCGAGTCGTTCGCGGTGGCGCGGCGCCAGCTCGAGCCGGTGCGCAACGCAGACCCGCAAGGCTGGGCCGAGCTGTTGCGCGACAAGGCGAAGGCGCTCTCGAAGAAAGACCCGGCGCGCGCCGACGCGATCGCGCAGTTGCTCGGGCGCTCGACGGTGGCGACCGAGGAGGACAAGTACGGCTTCGCGGTGGCGCAGCTGCAGCACCACTCGCTCGACCCTCACCCTCGCGCGCGCCAGAGAGACCCGGTGCTCGCGGCGCTCGAGAAGCTGCACGCCGAGGGCTTCAAGGTGGCCGAGACGGTGAACAAGGACAAGAAGCTCTCGGACGAGGCCCGCTACTACGTGGGCGTGCACTTCGCCGAGAAGCCCCAGTTCGAGCTCAAGTCGGTGGGCGCCGAGATCCTCGAGGCGCTCGCGGAGTCGGGCCGCGGCAAGCTCGCGAAGGCCGCGAAGAACAAGATGAAGCTGCTCGAGCTCTGAGTCGGGAGGTCGGGAGTCGGGAGTTTCAGCTCAGCCTGGCTTCGAGCCGCCGCCTCACGATGCGCCACAGCTCGGCGCCCCGCAGCCGCGACATCAGCTGCTGTGCGAGCTCGTCCGGCACCGCCGCCGGCGTCAGGTCGTCGAGGTGGCTGCCCGTGTTCCGGCGGAACACGAGCCTCGCCGGCGGCACCAGCAGCACGACCGACCACGTCGAGGCGTCGGCGCTCCAGTGCACCTCGTCCGTGATCTGAAGCGCGGTGAGCTCTGCCGCGCGCATCAGCTCCATCACCTGCGCCGCATCGGTCGAGTCGAGGAAACGCTGAAGCATGGTGAAGCGCCTCCCCCGGCAACGACGAAGAACGTGCAGGGTGAACCGGAGGAGGCGGCACCGCGCAGTGCAACCCGCTTGCCGGGTGCTCAGCACCCAGGTTTCGGGGCCATTGCCCGTTCGCGCGATTTCAGCGCTGCAAGCTGCATTTCAACAATGAAATGAGCAGCTCCTTCGCTGCGGTCAGCAGCGACTCACCCTTCAGGCCGTCCGCGGTCTTGGCGACGAGCTTCATCTCGGGTGTGAGGCGGAGTGCGCCCTTCGACTTCTGCACCAGGCCGGCGAGCCGCGACGGGTCGAGGGCGGCCTGGTTGCCGAGCGTCACCACGAGCCGGCCCGGGCCCGCGTCGAGCGCGCGCAGCCGCAGGTTGCGCAGCTCCATCTTGAGCAGCATCAGCTGCCCGAGGTTGTCGACCTCGGGCGGAGCGTCGCCGAACCGATCGATCAGCTCGGCGCGCAGGTCGTCGAGCTCCTCGGGCGTCTGGGCCGCCGAGAAGCGCTTGTAGAGCACGAGGCGCTGCTGCACGTCGGGCACGTAGTCGTCGGGGAGCAGCGCCTCGATCGGCAGGTTCACGTCGGGCTCGATGTCGACGCGCGGAGCCTGGCCGCGCAGCTCGGCCACCGCCTCGTCGAGCATCTGCGCGTACAGGTCGAAGCCGACCGCCTCGATCGAGCCCGACTGCTCCCCGCCGAGCAGGTTGCCGGCGCCGCGGATCTCGAGATCGTGCGACGCGATCGAGAAGCCCGCGCCGAGCTCGGTGAACGCCTGCAGCACCTCGAGCCTTCGCTCGGCGTCCTTCGTGATGCCGCGCTCGGCCGGCACGAGCAGGTAGGCGTACGCGCGCTCCTTCGATCGCCCGACCCGGCCGCGCAGCTGGTAGAGCTGGGCGAGCCCGAACGCATCGGCGCGGTCGACGATCAGCGTGTTCGCCGTGCTGATGTCGAGCCCGCTCTCGATGATGCTGGTGCACAACAGCAGCTGCAGCCGCTTCTCGACGAAGTCGAGCATCACCTTCTCGAGCTGGCCGTCGTTCATCTGGCCGTGCGCGACGCCGAGGGTGACGCTCGGCACGAGCTCGCGCAGCGACTTCTCGACGGTGCCGAGCGACGCGATGCGGTCGTGGACGAAGAAGACCTGCCCGCCGCGCTGGACCTCGCGCAGGATCGCCTCCTTCACCTGCTGGGCGTCGTAGCGGTTCACGAACGTGCGGATGGCGCGCCGATCTGCGGGCGGCGTCGTGATCAGCGACATGTCGCGCAGGCCCGACATCGCCATGTTCAGCGTGCGCGGAATCGGCGTGGCGCTGAGCGTCAGCGTGTCGACCTGGCTCTTGAGCTTCTTGAGCTGCTCCTTCTGCTTCACGCCGAAGCGCTGCTCCTCGTCGATGACGAGCAGGCCGAGGTCCTTGAAGCCGACGGCGCCGCCGAGCAGCTTGTGCGTGCCGATGAGCACGTCGAGCCGGCCCTCGCGCGCGCGTCGCAAGATCTCGCGCGACTCGGGCGCCTTCTGCAGGCCGCTGACGACCTCGATGGTCACCGGGTAGCCGTCGAAGCGCTTCTTGAACGTCGCGTGGTGCTGGTGCGCGAGCAGCGTCGTCGGCACCAGCACCGCGACCTGCTTGCGGTCGAGCACCGCCTTGAACGCGGCGCGCATCGCGACCTCGGTCTTGCCGTAGCCGACGTCGCCGCAGACGAGCCGGTCCATCGGCTCGTGCTTCTGCATGTCGGCGAGCACGTCGTCGATCGCCTTCTGCTGGTCGGGCGTCTCGTCGAACTCGAAGTCGGCCTCGAACTGGCGGAAGTAGCGGTCGGGCGCGCTGAACGCGTGGCCTCCGTGCGCCCTGCGCTGCGCGTAGAGCTGCAAGAGCTCGGCGGCCATCTTGAGCAGGTTCTCTTTGACGCGCGCCTTCGTGCGCGCCCAGCTCTCGGAGCCGAGCTTGTCGAGCGCGACCTTCGTGGGGTCGCCGCCGGTGAAGCGCGAGATCAGCCGCATGCGGCTGACGGGCAGGTACACCTTGTCCTTCCCCGCGAACTGCAGCACCAGCAGCTCGGCTTTCACGCCCTGCACCTGCATCGAGGTGAGGCCCGCGTAGCGCGCGACGCCGAACTCCGAGTGCACGACGAGGTCGCCCTCTTTCAGGTCCTTGAAGCTCGCCGCGATGCCGCCGTCGGCGCGCCGGCGCGTCTTCCGGTGCGCGCGCGTGCCGAAGATCTCTTCGTCGGCGAGGACGGCGAGCCTGCCCTGGGCGTCGACGAACCCCGCGCTCGCTTCGCCGACGCAGAGGTGCGCGTTGATCGCTGCGTCGTACGGCGGGGGAACCCGGCCTTCGTGCACGCGTGACGGCACGCGGCGGTCGTCGAGCAGGCGCTTCAGCCGATCGAGCTGGCCGCGGCTGCCGCACGCGATCGCCGTCGCGATGCCCTGGTCACGCCACGCCTGCAGCCGCTCGACCAGCGGAGCGAGCGCGCCCTCCTCGCCGTGATGCGAGCGAATCGCCTCGCGCAGCTCGCGCGTCTCGGCGAACCCGAACGAGAGGGGCGGGGCGCCGCCGAGCGTGAGGCCTCCGCCCTCGATGCGCGGGAGCTTCGCGAGGCGCTCGTGAAGCTGCCCGGCGGACAAGAAGTGCGCCGCGGGCGGCAGCGTGAGGTCGCCGCGCTCGAGGGCGGCGCGGTGGCTGCGCTCGACGTCCGAGCTCAGCTCCTCGAGCGCGCGCTCGATCGCGACGGGCTCGTCGACCCACACCAGCGCCTCGCGCTTCGAAGACCACAGCGGCAGGTAGTCGAACACCGTCTCGAGGCCGCCTCTGAAGAAGCCTGGCAGCAGGCCCTCGAGGCCGGCGGCCGAGATGCCTTCTTTGATCTGCTCGAGCCGCTCGCGGACCCGCGACGTGGGGATGTTGCTGGCTTCACCCGCCTCGCGGACGGCGGCCTCGGCGGCGGCGCGGGTGTCGGCGTTGAAGAAGAGCTCGCGCGCGGGCAGCAGGTCGATCGACCTCACGTCCTTCAGCGTGCGCTGCGTCTGCGGGTCGAAGCTGCGCATCGACTCGAGGTCGTCGCCGAAGAACTCGAGGCGCACCGGCTGCGGCTCGAGCGGCGGGAAGACGTCGATGATGTCGCCGCGCATCGAGAAGGTGCCGACGTCTTCGACGAGCGGCACGTTGCGGTAGCCCATGCCGGCGAGCTGCCGCGCGAGGGCGTCGCGGCCGAGGTCCGACCTCGAGGTGACGGTTCGGCTCAAGGCGCCCATGACGGCGGCGGGCAGCACGCGGCGGCAGGCGGCGCGCGCGCTGAGCACGAGGGCTCGCTTCGCGCTGCCGTGGCGAAGGTGGAAGAGCGTGCCCAGGCGCTCCGAGACGACGCCGGTGTCGGGGATCAGCTCGTCCCACGGCAGGGCGTCGTCGGCGGGGAGCCGCAGCACCGCGCCCTCGCCGAGGAACAGCGCGAGGTCCGAAGCGAGGCGGTCGGCCTCGTCTTCGTCGGGGGTGATGCAGACGAGCGGGGCGTCGAGGCGCGAGAGCACCCAGCCGCGCGCGGCGTGCTTCACGCCCGTGACGCGCGCGTGGCGCGAGGAAGCGAGCTGCTCCTTCAGCTGATCGAGTGCGGAGGCCACCGGAGGTGGCGCTCTTAACGCACCCGCGGGGGCTACGGCTTCGCTTCGAGCTTCCGCTTCGCGAACGCGCGCACGGTCAGGTACATCACGATGCCGCCCGCGGCACCGACGCCGGCGCCGCCGAGGCGGATGCCGGCGAGCTCCTGCAGCGCGACGACGGGAATCGTGCACACGAGCTGTGCGGCGAGCGCGATCAGCAGGACCTGCCAGAACGGCAGCGGGTGCCAGAACTTCCACGGCGGGACGGGCGAGTCGGCCATGAGCGCAGAGTAGAGCAACCGCCGCGCCAGACGCGACTATGCCGCTTCGGCCACTTGCGGAGGCGCGATGCCCCAGCGCACGAGCGACGGCACGACACGGCGCTCGACCGCCGCCTTCAGGGCCAGCCGGTGTGCCTCCCCCGCACCTCCGGCCGCGGCCGGCAGCACGCAGCGCTCACATGCCGGCTGCTCCCACAGCGGCGCATAGACGGCGATCGCGGCGGCGGCCACGCGGCCGAGGTGCGAGCGCTCGGCGTCGTCGAGCTGCTCCGAGGCCCACTCGAAGAACCAGTGACCCACCTGCGCGTGGGCGCCCTCGTCTCTCAGCAGCCGCTCGAGCACCGCCGCGGTCAGCGGGTGCGAGGCGGCGGCCTTCGAGGCCGACAGCGCCGAGATGCTGAGCGCCTCGCCGACGAGCGAGACCTTCACGGCGAGCTCGGCCGCGCGAACGAGCGGCCGCGCGCCGGGCGTCGTCGCCGGCGAGACCTTCGCGAGGTCGGCCTCGAACGGGTACGCGCCGCCGAGCTCCATCACGAGCCGCGCGGCGAGCTCGGTGTGGAACAGCTCGTCGACGGCGCAGTCGGAGGCCGCGGCGGTGAGATCGATCGGCGCTCCGCACTCGAGGAAGGCGCCGGCCATCGCGGTGAACGCGGCGGCGCTCGCGTACTCGGTGAACGCGCCGTTCGTCCACACGCGGCGCGCCTCGGCCGCGTCGTCGAGCTTCAGCGTGCCCCAGGGCAGGGCCTCGATGCCCGGCCGCCGCCTGCGCAGCCGCGCCTCGGCCGGCCCACCCAGCCACTCGAGCTCGAACATCACGCCGTCTCTCTCCCCGCTTCGCGGGGCCCCGGTCGCGGCTCTGCTTCCTCGGGTCACGACGCCGTACCGCCGTCGCGCTTCGGCTGTGGCCGCGGCTCGCCCTTGCCGATCACGTTGCCCGGAGCGGGGCGCCCGTCCCGGTCGAGCAGCGGCTTCGCGGGGGGCTCCCGCTTCGCCTCCATCGGAGCAGCCGCGAAGGCGGCGGTGATTCCCAGACAACCGGCCACGACGAGCAGCTTTCGAGCTTTCATGCCCCTGCAGACGGGCGCGCGGCGGGAACCGTTAACAGCGCCCTCAGAGCGGCGGAATCGTGAGGTTGACGCGCAGCGGCGCCCGCACCTGGCCCCACCCGACCTCGAGGTCCACCTCGTCGGTCGTGGCCGCGTACACGTCGAGGAAGTGAGAGAAGCAGGGGCGCCCGGGGGCGGGCAGCCCGCCCGCGCCGACGACGCGCTCGAGGGCGTGGCTGCTCGTCGCTCGGAAGCTCAGCGCGAGGCTCTCGCCCACGGGCTGGGGCGACCCGCCCGGGAGCGTCACCGTCGCGGGCACGTCGATGCACCACGTGATCTTCTCGCGGCGGTAGCCGTCGCGCGCCGCGCTCGCGCTCACGGTCCCCGGCTGCACCACCAGGGCCGGCGCCGCGCTCGCCGCGTACGCAGCGGCGCCGAGGAAGGCGCACTTCGTCGCTGCGCACGCGCGTAGGACGATCGCGCCCGCCGCCTCGGCGCAGAGCTTCGGGCTCTCGCCCGGCTCGAGCCGCGCCGGGCCCGAGACGATCTCGAACGCCGTGTCGGCGGTCACGTCCCGGTAGTAGGTCGTGGGCCCCGCGGCGAAGAAGCCCGTCGCCGAGGCGGTGACGCAGGCGCCCGGCTCGACCCTGCACTGCGCACCGCCGTTGATGCCGGTGCAGCCGCCGCCGGCTCCGCCGAGCGCCAGGCCGCTCAAGTGCTGGAGCTCGCCGACCGGGAGCACCTCGACGTTGTCGACCGCCGGCCGGTACGTGCGCTCCTCGCCTGGCGGCCCGTACGTCACCACCGTGCTCGCCGTGCCCACCTGGAGGCCGCGGAGCCGGAAGCGGTACGCGCCGGTGCCCTCGGGCATCGGCTCGACGGCGGCGATGGCTGCCGGCTCGGCCCGAACGGACATCCACCTCCACACCGGAGTCACGGCAGTCGTCAGCGGCACCCCGGCGGGCAGCTGCATGCCGATGGCGAGCGGCTGAGTCGCGCCGGCAGGGAGCTTCAGGCTGGTGAAGCGCACCTCGGGCTCACCCGGCTTCACCACGGCCTGCAGCGCCGCGGTGACGCGCGCGCACCCGCGGCCCGCGAGCGAGACCCGCACGCTCGTGGCTCCCATCGCCTCGCCGATGACGCCGCCGCGCTCGCAGTCGGAGGGCAAAGCCGGCGCCACGATGGACGTGTCGAACGGCTCGACCTCGAGCCGCACCCCGGCCGCGAGGGGCTCGGCCGTACCGTCGGTGTGCAGCACCTGCACGGAGTCGAAGCAGGCGACCCACCAACGCCCCAGCTCGACCCGCCCGGAGGACGCCGTGCGCACGAGGAGCGCGTCGCCCTCGGCGAGCGGCACGCCATCATCGGGCGCCGCGCAGGTCGGGCCCGCGTCGCCGGGCATCGGCCGAGTCGCCGTGGGCTGCGGCTGCAGCACCGGGCCGACGGGTGAGGCCGGGCCGCACGCCGCCGCGGCGAAGAGGAACGACAGACCGCCGATCAGCACTCGCATCTCTCTCTCCTTCGTCCGAGCCGCCGGCCGCTCCCAGCTCGTGACGGACCGCACGTGCCATCGCGGCCCGCTCGCGTTCAAACGTGGCCGCGAAGTCACCTCGGGCGCGTCACACCGGAGCGACGCGAGCGCGCCTCGGCAATTCGTCGGCGGCGCGGCACGAATGTCACGCGGCGCCGGTGCTCCACCGCGCCGAGCCGTGGCGTTCGGCGTGGCGCGGGGGTTGCTGTCGCGGCGCTGCATGAAAATTCTCGCGCTCTCGATCTGCCTCGTCCCCGCCGCCGTGCTGGCCTGCTCTCTCGCCGATCGCCCGCCGAACGCGCAGCCGCTCTCGGAGCTCGACGGCGGCGTCCCCGCCAGCCAGGCCGACGCCGGCGGCGACGTTCAGCGGCCCTCGAAGCCCGTGCTGTCGGAGCCGAACACCCGGCTGATCCGCGGAGGCTGCGACGGCTCGGGCGCCTCGTGCCCCGAGCTCGACCTCTTCACCGTGAAGGTCGCGGCCACCGACGAGCGCACCGCAGCAGCGCAGCTGCGCTTCGTCGCGTCGTTCGGGAGCTCGGCCGTCGACGCCTCGGCCGCTCCGCAGACGCTGCTTTTCGACGCCGACTTCTCCGACCCTGGTCAGATCCGGGCGTGGCTCGGTCAGGGCAAGAGCAGGTCCGAGACCGGCTTCTCGCGCAGCATGCTGTGCTTCACCGTCGCCGCCGTCGACGAGGCCGGCAACGTGAGCGACCGGTCGGACGCGCTGTGCGCCGACACCGTCAGCGAGACCGCGGCCACCACCACGGTGGTTCAGGGCTCGCCGTGCGGCCTGCTCGGCTGCGGCTGCAGCTCGGGGGCCGGCAGTCTGGCGCTGCTGGCGCTCGCGGCCGGCCTGCGCTTGCGGCGCCGGCGGTGACTACCACTCGCCCTTGCGATCCCGCTTCTTCTGCGCGTGCCGCTTCTTGTTCTCGAGCCGGCGCCGCTTCTGCGAGCGAGTGACCCTCGTCGCCAAGCGCGGCGCCTGTACCACCGTCAGCGCCGCGAGCCGCCCGCGCAGCCGCTCGAGCGCCTCGCTGCGGTTCATGGCCTGCGAGCGCCGCTCGGTCGCGGTGACCGTCACGGCGGTCGGCGGGTGCGACAGCCGCACCGCGGTCTCGGCCTTGTTCTGGTGCTGCCCGCCCGGGCCGCCCGCGTTGAAGAACTGCTCGACGCACTCGGCGAGCAGCGCCTCGTCGGTCAGGGCCAGCGCGCGGGCCGCGGCGGCGCGGCGGTTGGGGTCGATTTCGCTCATCGCTCGAATAGAGTGGCGGCCCGATGTCGCAGGCCGAGTTTGCCGGAACGAAGCGCTACACGCCCACGCGGCTGCTCGGCGCCGGCAGCTGGGGCCGCGTCTACCAGGCGTACGACGCCGAGCGGAACGCGTTCGTCGCGGTGAAGCTGCTGCAGCGCCCGAGCGCCGACGCGCTCATCCGCTTCAAGCGCGAGTTCCGTTCTCTGCAAGACCTCGTTCATCCGAACCTCGTGACGTTGTACGAGCTGCTGTCCGACAAAGACCAGTGGTTCTTCATCATGGAGCTGGTCGACGGGAAGAACTTCCTCGAGCACGTGCACGGCCGGACGTCTGGGGCCGACGACGGCTCGGCCGGGGCCGCCCCCACCATCAACGAGCGGCTGCCGTCGATGCACCAGAGCACCGCGACCATCGACCCCGAGACGCTGGCGCCGAAGCCGCGGCCCCCGGCGGCCAACGGCGCCGAGCGCGGCCCCTTGAGCGCCGCCTCGATCGCGCGGCTGCGCGACGCTCTCGGCCAGCTCGTCGAGGGCCTCTCGGCGCTGCACGCCGCCGGCAAGCTGCACCGCGACGTGAAGCCCACCAACGTGCTCGTCGCGAAAGACGGCCGCGTCGTGCTGCTCGACTTCGGCCTCGTGCACGAGCTGTCGGAGCCCGACGAGAAGCTGAACAAGGGCCTCGTCGTCGGCACGCCCGCGTACATGTCGCCCGAGCAGGCGGGCGGCCTGAAGCTCGACGAGGCCTCCGACTGGTACGCCGTCGGAGTGCTGCTGCACGAGGCGCTCACCGGCCACGTGCCGTTCGAGGGCCCCTCGTCGCAGATGCTGAAGGCGCGGCGCACCGAAGACCCGGTGCCGCCGAGCCGCCTCGCGCGCGGCGTGCCCGACGATCTCGACGCGCTGTGCCTCCAGCTGCTGGCGCGCGAGCCCCAGAAGCGCCCGAAGGGCCCCGAGCTGCTCGAGCGCTTCAAGCGGCGGGGCACGCTCGCGCGCAGCGACGCGCTCCTGCCGCTGTTCGGCCGCGAGCCCGAGCTCGAGGCGCTGCGCGCGGCGCACCGCTGGGTGCGCGAGAAGAAGGCGCCGGCGCTCGTGACGCTCGAAGGGGCCTCGGGGCTCGGCAAGACCGCGCTGCTCGACGCGTTCCTCACCGAGGTGCGCGCGAACGACCCGGCGGCGCTCGTGCTGCACGGCACCTGCGGCGAGCGCGAGTCGGTGCCGTTCAAGGCCTTCGACGGAGCGATCGACGCGCTCACCTCGCAGCTCGCCTCCTGGCCCGTGCCGGTGTTGAAGCCGCTCATCCCGAAGGACTTCCGCTCGCTGATGCGGCTGTTCCCCGTGCTCGAGCGGCTGAAGACGGCGGTGCCCGAGGGCGCCGCCGACGCCCCGAAGGACCCGCTCGAGATCCGCCGCCGCGCCTTCGGAGCGCTCAAGGCGCTCATCGCCGTGCTCGCGCGGCAGCGCACCGTCGTGCTCGCGCTCGACGACCTGCACTTCGGCGACGAAGACTCGGCCGCGCTGCTCGCCCGCCTGCTCGAGGGCCCGGCGCTGCCGCCGCTCTTGACGCTCGGCACGTTCCGCACCCGCGACGACGCCGCGAAGGAGCCCGAGGGCGCCGTGCGCGCGCTCGACGACGCGGCGTTCGCGGCCGCGGGCGCGCGCGACGTGCTGCTGACGCGGCTGGTGCTCGCTCCGCTCGACGAAGGGCCGTCGCGGACGATGGCGATCGCCCACGGAGCGCCGCTCGAGCGCGTCGACGCCGTCGTGCGCGAGGCCGGTGGCAACCCGATGCTGCTCGGCCAGCTCGCCGCGGTGGCGGGCGAGGGCGCGGCGACGCTGGCCGACTGGGCCGCGGCGCACCTGTCGCGCCTGAGCGCGCCGGCCCGCCGGCTGCTCGAGGTCGTGGCGGTCGCGCAGCGGCCGGTCGACCGCATGGTGGCCTGGCATGCCGCGCGGCTCGACACCGAGGCGGCCGACCCGTCGATGCAGCTGCTCGCGGCCCGGCTCGCGGCCACCGACGGGCAGCGGCTGTGGGTCTACCAGCGCGACGTCGGGCGCGCGGTGCGGTCGGCGATTCCCGAGGACGAGCAGAAGCGGCTGCTGGCGGCGCTCGCCGACGCCCTCGCGACGAGCCCGAAGGCGGACTTCGAGTCCGTCGCCGACTGGGCGGCCGGAGCGGGGCAGGTCTTGCGCGCCTCGGTCGCGCTCGAGCACGCGGCCGAAGGCGCCGAGAAGGTGCTCGCGTTCGAACGCGCGGCGAAGCTGTACGAGCGTGCGCTTTCCGGGCGGCCGGCCGAAGAGGTGGCGCGGCTGCAGAAGCGGCGCGCCGCGGCGCTCGCGAGCTCGGGCCACGGCAAGCAGGCGGCGGCCATCTACCTGCAGCTCGCCTCGACGTCCGAGCGCACCGAGGCGCTCGCCTTGAGGCAGCTCGCGGCCGAGCAGCTGCTCTACTGCGGCCACGTCGACGCCGGCGTCGCGGTGATGAGCGAGGTGCTGGCGGCGCTCGGCGAGCCGATGCCGAGGACCCAGACGCTGCAGCGCGTGTGGGCGGTGGTGTCGCGCATGCGCGTCGAGCTGCACGGCCTGAAGTTCGACATCAAGCCGCGCGAGGCGTGGGAAAGCGCGGCGCTGCAGCGCACCGACGCGTACTGGGCGGCGGCGAAGGGCTTCTCGCTCGTTGACCCGGTGCGCGGCACGACGTTTCAGTTCACGCACTTCCGCCACGCGCTCGACTGCGGCGACCCGTACCGCATCGCGCGCGCGCTCGCGCTCGAGGCCGGCTTCCACGCGCTGATGGGCGTGCGCCACCAGAAGGCGTGCCACCAGGCGCTGACGCTGCTCGCGGGCGTGCTGAGAGATCACCCGAACGACCACGCAGAAGGCCTCTCGGAGCTGATGGCCGGCAGCGCCGCGCTCGGCCTGGGCCGGTTCACCGAAGCCCGGCGGCACTTCGAGTACGCGGTCGGCATCTTCGAAGAGAAGTGCCCGGGCATGACGTGGGAGATCTCGAGCTCGCTGCAGTACCTCGCGTACGCGCTCACGAACCTCGGCGAGTACGAGCAGGTCGTCGGGTGGATGAACGAGGTGCGCGAGTGGGCGCAGGCCCGCGGCGACACGTACGCGCTCACGAACTTCCGCGTGCGCGTCGGCCCGATGGTGCGGCTGATGCTCGACGACGCGGGGGCGGCGAAGAACGAGATCGGCGCGGCGCTCCAGGAGTTCTCGCGCGCCGGCTACTACACGCAGCACCTGTGGGGTTACTTCGGCACGATCGCGGCGCTGCTCTACGAGGGCAGGGACGCCGAGGCCGTCGAGCGCGAGCAGGCCGAGTGGCCGAAGATCCGCGGCTCGGGAATGATGCGCATCCAGTTCACGCGGGTGCTCGTCGGCTACGTGCGGGGGCAGCTCACCGCGCTGAACCCCGCGGCGCCGGTGACCGCGATCACGCGCCTCGCGCGCCTGCTCGAGGGCGAGGGCATACCGTGGGCGAACGGGCTCGCCCGGCTGCTGCACGCCGCGGCCGCGGTGCGCGGCGGCCAGGTCGCGCTCGCGCTCGAGCACCTCGACGAGGGCGCGCGGCTGCTCGAAGAGACCGGCGCGCGCACGCATGCGGTCGCCGCGCGCCGGGCCGCCGCGGAGCTCCGCGGCCTGCCCGGAGACGCCGACGGCTGGCTGACCTCGCGCGGTGTCCGCCGCCCCGACCGCTTTGCCCGGGCCTTCTTCGCGCTGCCCTCGGGGTTGAGGTAGGGTCCCGCGCTGATCAGGGAGGAAGCCCATGTCCGTGAAGAGAAGCGGTGGAGCAGGAAGCCGGCGTCCGATCATGAACCCCATCGTCGGCAAGCCGAAGAGCGGCTCGAGGGCGAAGGGGTACTCGAAGACGAAGCCCACGAAGTCGGGGCGCCCGACGCATCCGCTCAACCCGATGCCGAACCGGCCTGAGCCGCAGAAGCCCACGCATCCCTTGAACCCGATGCCGAACAAGCCGAAGCCCGAGCCGCAGCGGCCGACGGTCACGGTGAACCCGGTTCCGAACCGGCCCGAGCCGCAGAGGCCGACCCACCCGCTGAACCCGCTGCCGAACCGGCCCGAGCCGCAGGTGCCGACGCACCCGCTGAACCCGATGCCGGGCGGCACCAAGGCGAGCTGAGCGTCGCGTGGCGCGCCGCCGCTCGCTCCCCGTGCTCGACCTCGGCGGCGTGCACCCCGTCTTCACCACGCACCAGAACCGCTTCTTCGACGCCGAGCTGCCGGCGCAGCTCAGGCTCCGTGCGTTCGAGAGGTTCGACGCGAAGCGCTACGACGCCGAGACGCTCGAGTGGGGCCGCGTCGCGTGGCAGCTGCGCACGCTCGACGAGTACCGGTCGTTCACCGCGTTCACCGGCTTTCTCGACACGCTGAACGGGCTCGGGTGCGCGTTCGACATCTTGTCGACGGCGGTGCGCACGGTGCGCGACGAGGCGCGCCACGTCGAGCTGTGCCGCCGCCTGGTGCGCGCGCTCGGCGGCGACGACCGGATCCCCGGGACGCCCGACTGGGTGCTGCCCGAGGCCGATCAGCCGCAGCTCGTGCAGGCGCTCGCCACCGTGATCGGCTCGCTCTGCATCGGCGAGACGCTGTCGGTCGCGCTGCTCGCGGCGACGCGCGACGTGGCGGAAGACCCGCTCGCGCGGGCGCTGCTGAAGACGCTCACCGCAGACGAGTCGGTGCACAGCCAGCTCGGGTGGGCGCTGCTGCCCCTGCTGTGGCCGATGGCGACGAAGGGCCGGCGCCGGCACCTGACGGCGGGCCTGCGCACGTCGCTGAAGCTCGCGCGCGAGGCGGTGTTCGCGGGGGGCTCGGCCGAAGGCGGCGAGCGCAACCCGTTCGGCGAGCTGTTCCTGGGCGAGCGCACCGAGGTGTACGAGCAGTCGCTCGAGCGCGACGTGCTTCGCCGGTTCCGCGAGCTCGGCATTCGGGTCTAAGCTGGCGCCGGCATGGGGGCACCGGTCATTCTCGAGCTCGCGTCGCTGCCCGAGGTGCGCGTCGGCCACTTCGGCTCGATGATGGTCATGGTGTGGCGCGGCACGGTGACTCCGGACTCGCTCGCGAAGACGAACCAGGTCGAGGAGGCGCTGATCAACCAGTTCGGCCGCGTCTCGGTCATCGGCATCATCACCGAGCTCGGCGGCGGCATTCCCTCGGCCGAGCTGCGCCAGGCGTCGATCGACGCGATGAAGAAATTTCAGCCGAGCGTGCGCGGCACCGCGCTGCACGTGGCGGCGACCGGAGCGAAGGCGGTGCTGTTCCGCACCTTCCTCGCGGGGCTCACGCTCGTGATCGACTTCGCGTCGCCGCTGAAGATCTTCAAGACCGTCGACGACTGCGTCGGGTGGATCCAGCGGCTCGAGGGTCAGGACTCGATGCTCGGCGAGCCGAACCTCGCGGCCGCGGTCAGCGAGTTCCTCGCTCAGTCGCGGCCGCCGTCGCGCGCGACGGGAAGCTGAGCGGCGCGGGCCTGCACGAGCTTCACCCACTTGAACGCGGCCTTCTTGCGCGGCCCCTCGATGAACGCCGCCGGCAGCGAGCCGCCCGGGTCGGTGAAGACGGTGTACGTGCACAGCACGAGGCCGGCGTCGCCCGCGAGCGGCTCGAACGTCCACCCGCCGCGCAGCTTGTCGATGCGCACGAACCCGTCGGGCAGCTTCGGCGCGTACTGGTTCGCGGCCTCGAACCGGGTGCGGCAGCCTCCGCCCGGCGTCGCCTCTTTGTACGAGAGCACCGCGTAGTCGCGGTCGCTGACGACCGGCGCCGAGATCTGCTCGTACTCGACGCGCACGCCGCCGTCGTACCAGAGCAGCCTGCGCAGCGTGATGTCGGGCTCGTTCTTGTCGAGCGTGGTGGGCCCGAGCGCCGACTCGCACAGCGCGGCGACCGGCAGCTTCGAGACGAAGCCGGCCTTCAGCTCGACGACGCGCTCGCCGGGCAGCTCGCGCTCGTACAGCTCGATGCCGTCGGCCTTGTCGACGAGCTTCCAGTCGCCCGCCGCGGCGGCGAGCACGAGCAGCGCCGCGGGCGTCATGACCCTCATGACTGCAGCCTCTTCGTCTGCGAGGCCAGGATGCCGACGGCGGCGCGCCGCGGCAGGAAGCGCCGGAGGAAGAACGACGCGAAGCGGTTGAAGCGGCCGGGGATCATCGTGGGGCCGCGGCCGATCGCGGCGAGGCCCTCGCGCACGACCTGGTGCGGCTCGAGCTCGCCCGGCGCTCCATTGGGCATCGCCTTGAGGTAGCTCTGCGTGCGCGTGGCCCCGGCGCAGCAGGCGAGCACGGTCACGCCGGTGCCGCGCAGCTCGGCCCACAGCGCCTCGGCGAGCGTCAGGTTGAACGCCTTCGTGGCGCCGTACACGGCGGTGTACGCCGTGCCCTGAAACGCGGTGAGGCTCGACATCAGCACGACCGCGCCGCGCCGCCGCTCGATCATGCCCGGCAGCACCAGGTGCAGCAGCTCGACCGGAGCGCGGCAGTTCACGTCGATCGCCGCTCGCGTCTGCGCGGGCGTCATCTGCACGAACGGCCCGACCGGGGCCGCCGCTGCGTTGTAGACGAGCACGTCGAGCGGCCGGCCCTCGAGCAGCGTCGCGACCTTTGCCGTCAGATCGCCGCTGGCGAGATCGACGGCGGCCGTCACGACCTCGGGCCCCTTGAGCTTCGCGGCGACCTCGTCGAGCACGGCCTGGCGGCGCGCGAGGAGCACCAGTGCGTGGCCCTGCGCGTGGAGCCCCTCGGCCCAGGCGGCGCCCAGCCCTTCGGATGCACCGGCCACCAGCGCCCAGCTCACACCGGCATCGTACGGGATGTAAAATCGCTGTGCGTTGCCGAAATGGGGGCGGGGAGTAACCCAGGATCGTTCGAGGCACCGGAGCGGCCGCCGCTCGACCTGTCGGGTGCGCCGCCGATCGTGCGGTCGCTGATCCCCGACCTGGCTCCCGCGGGGCCGCGGCTGAGGTTTCATGACCGTGAAGGGGGACTACGCCTACGTCGGCGGGTACAGCGAAGACGGCGACGGCAAGGCCGGCGCGCTGTGGCGCTACCGCATCGGCGCTGACGGCAGACTGGCTGAGACACCGACCGGGCCGCCGCTGCGCGTGCCCGACCGCGCGCAGGGCCTCAACGTCGTCGACGGCGAGCTCTGGGTGACCTACGAGAGCGGCTCGCAGAAGTACGACCAGAACGTGGCGCGGCCGCGCGAGCACATTCAGCGCATCCCGCTCGAGCAGCTCGATCTCGACGCCGCGGGGATCTCGGTCGACGACCTGCTCCGCTAAAGACCGTCCCCTTCTTCTCTCGCAGCTTCAGCGGTGCGCGAAGAGCTGCAGCTTGAGGGCGGCGCCGGCGCTCCACTCGTTCTGCTGGAGCGCCCCGGCGTCGCGGTACGCTGCGCCCGCCCGTACCTGCAGCGAGACCGGGTGATCGTTCAGCGCGACGAGCACGCGCTCGACCGACAGCTCGCCGCGGGCGCGCAAGGTGCCGCCCGACTGAAGCGCCGCGGGGTCGAACGTGAAGCCCGCCTGCCCGCCGGCGCGGAAGACCCACAGGCCGTTCTCGCTCTCGAGGCTCACGGCGAGCTGCAGCGCGGTCAGCGGCGTCAGCTCGTGCCTCAGCAGCGAGCCGTCGTGGCGCAGCACGTGCGCGAGCGTCGGCCCGAAGCCGAGGTGGAACCGGCCGGAGCCCGAGCGCAAGGGGTCGAACAGCATCGCGAGCCGCGCGGTCTCGAACGTCCACCCGGGGCCGTCTTCCACTCGCCGCTCGTAGCGGGCGACGCGCCCATAGAGCCCGAGGTCGAGCGGGAAGGGCAGGCGGATCGGCGGGTTCGTCGGCAGCAGCAGGAAGCCGTCGTCGACGTGCCGGCGCGCGAGGCCCTCGTAGGCGGCGAGCGTGAGCTGCCGCTGGTCGGGCCCGAGGCGGCCGTCGGCGATCAGCAGGCGGTGCGCGTGCAGCCACGAGGTGCCGGCCTTGCTGCGGCTGTCGCGGTCGCCGCGCAGCCTCACCGACAGGCCGAGGTCGAGCCCGGGCGTGAGGCCGCGTGCAGAGCCTCCCGCGGTCACCTCGAGCCCGCGCCCGGGATCGAAGCAGGTGCGGAAGCGGCGCTCGGGGTCGGCCTCGTCCCAGCACGGGGTCTGGGCGAGCAGCGCCCATGTGACGACCGCGATCAGCTGCGGCCCCGGCGCAGCACCGGCACGGCCGTGCGGCGCTGCGGCGCCCAGAAGCTGAAGCGCAGGCCGGCGTCGAGGCCGAAGTCCCACTGTGGCCGCACGTTCGGCAGATCGTCGCGCCACATCGCGCGCGCGTCGACGACGAGCGTCAGCGGGTAGTCGTTGACCGCGAGCAGGATCAGCTCGTAGCCGAGCCGCGCGCGGAAGCGCTGCGGGCTCAGGCGGCGGCCCTCGATCGGCTGCTCGAAGAACAGCTTCTCGAAGCTGATCGCGCCGGTGAGGTGGTGGAAGCCGTCGGCGTCGATCGTGAAGTCGCCCTCGAGGGCTCCTTCTGGCCGCAGCGCGACGCTCCTCGTCTGCAGGTCGAGCTCGCCGGCGGGCCCGAGCCGCACGCGCAGGTACGACTGCAGGTCCTTCGAGTGCCAGAGATCGAGCGACGCGTTCGCCGACGCGAGGGTGAGGAAGCTCTTGTCGGAGATGAGCTCGAAGCGGAGCGTCTCGAACCAGCCGTGCAGGTTGAGGTCGAGATCGATGCGGCGCGGGCGGCCGACGAACGTGGTGATCCACAGCGGGGGAGACAGGCGCGAGGCGCTCCAGTCGTAGCGGATCGCGGTGGCCATGATGCGCGCCTCGTTGCCGCCGAGCCACGCAGACCCCTCGAGCACGTGGAGCCGGTGCAGCGCCCGCACGCCGGCCTCGGCGAACTCGATCTCGATGCCGAAGTCGGCGCGGCCGCGGCCGGGCAGGGCGCTCGCCTGAGAGAAGTCGGCCTGCCCGCCGGGGCGGAAGAGCGGGGCGTAGGCGCCGCCGAAGTACACGCGGCGGTGCAGATCGAAGTTCACCTGGATGATGCGGCCGGCCTCGTCGCGGAACCAGCCGTCGGGAGCCTCGGCGACGGCCTCGACGAAGCGGTGCGTTTCCGCGAGCCGCTCGATCTCGGCCGGAGGCAGCACGCCGCAGACCGTCACGCGCTGGAGCTCTTCCTCCGTCTCGACGCCGTCGCGCAGCACCCTGTTCGGCGCGGCGAGGCACAGCTTCGCGGCGTCGTCGCACTGCAGGCGGTAGCGCCCCGAGGGCACCGCGTCCGACGCGTTGAGCTCGACGCACCAGACCTCCTGGTCGAAGCGCAGGTGCGGCTTGTCGCCGCCGGCCTTCTCGACGGTGAGGTCGGCCGCGGAGCGGCTCTTGCCGGCGAGCTCCTTCGCGAGGCGCTCGGCTTTCTCCAGCGAGTCTTCGTCGGGGGGCTCGGAGGTCTGGCCGAGCGCGAGCAGCAGCAGGGTGGGCAGCATGGGTGCGCCGACCACTTCAACCCCCGTGCCCCGCGTCACCGGCCCGTCACGACAGTGCTGCGCACGGCACACCTTGAGCAGCGACCTGCGCACTGCGCTGTTATGAGGGCGGCGTATGCGTCGAGATCTCGTGGAGTGGCAGTGGTCCGGGTACGAGCAGTTTCACGGCAGCCGCCTGAACCTGCTGATCCACATCTTCGCCGTGCCGATGTTCATTCTGTCGACGGTGAACGCCGTGTGGGCCACGGTGAACATGCAGTGGTTCTTCGCGTCGTCGTCGATCGGCGGGATGCTGATCGCGTTCATGGCGCAGGCCGTGGGCCATGCGCAGGAGAAGAACCCTGCCATTCCTTTCGATGGGCCGCTCGACGCCGTCACTCGCATCTTCGTGGAGCAGTTCTTCAACTTTCCGCGCTTCGTCATCAGCGGCGGGTGGATGAAGGCCTACCGCTCTGCTGAGTAGGGGGGTCGGGTCGGGGCCCGGCTCGAGGGCCCGTGCAAGGCCACGGGTCCGCGTTCGTTCAGGGGCCGGCGTTCGGAGCTTGGGCCCGAGATACCGGGCCGGAAAGACCGGCCCCAACCGCGGCCCTTGAACGCACGCGGACCCGTCCCCTTGCACGCACGCGGACCCGTTCCCTTGCACGGGCCCTTGAGCCGGGCCCCCACCCGAGCCCCCGCCCCGCCCCGCCCCTCACCGTTCCCGAGCCGCCGCGACGTGACGTGGACAGAAGGGATCAGGTCAACCGACGGTAAAAAGATGCTATTGGCGCGGCCCATGGCGAGCGCAGAAGAAGACAAGGTCCCTCCCACCCTGACCGAGGCCGTCCTCGGCAAACAGTTCCTCGAGTCCAGCCAGGTCAAGTCGTTCATGAAGTACCCCGCGCCCCTGCGCGCCGGCATCGTCGCCGCCGCGTTCGCGGGCCTCGTCTTCCTCCCCTACCTCGGCGCCGTCGGCCTGTGGGACCCATGGGAGACCCACTACGGCGAGGTCGCGCGCGAGATGATCCAGCGCAACGACTACGTCCACCCCTACTGGGAGAACGCCTGGTTCTTCTCGAAGCCCGCCTTCTCGATGTGGATGATGGCGCTCGGCATGCAGCTCTTCGGCAGCGGCATCGCCGCGGCTCCGAACACCAGCAACGACCCGCTCGTGCCGCCCGACGCCCTCGGCCTGTGGACGGAGTGGGGCTTCCGCCTGCCGTTCGCGCTGTTCTCGATTCTCGGCGTCGCGCTGCTCGCCTACGCGCTCGCCCGCGTCACCTCGGCCCGCGTCGGCCTCGCGACCGCGTTCGTGCTCGTGACGATGCCGCTCTACTTCCTCATCTCGAGGCAGGCCGTCACCGACACTCCGATGATCGCGGCGAACCTGTGCGCGATGGCGTGCGCGATCATCGCGCTCGCCGACAAGTCGCTCACCCAGGGCAAGCGCGACCTCTGCTGGGTCGGCTTCTGGGTCTTCGTCTCGTGCGGGGTGCTGGCGAAGTGGGTCCTCGGTCTCGTGCCCGTCGCCGTCGTTCTCGTCTACGTCATCTTCAACCACCTGCCGCGGAAGCAGAAGGAGTGGCAGGAGCACATCCGCTGGATCCTCGACAAGGCCCTGAACCCGCTCGTCAGCGGCGTCGTCGCCGGCGCGGTCGTCTACGCCATCACCGCGGCGCTCTTCGGCGCGAGCCCCAACCCGCTCGGCCACTACGTCGGAGCCGTACCCGGCCTGTTCGCCGGCATCCTCGCGTTCACGATCTTCCTGCAGCGCACGGTGAAGGACGACAAGACCGTGCCCGCGCTGTTCGCCGAGCTGTACCGCATGCGCGTCGGCACCGGGCTGCTCATCTTCCTCGGCCTCGCCATGCCGTGGACCTGGGTGATGTTCTCGTTCCCCCAGGTCGACGACGAAGGGAAGCTGTTCTGGTTCCGCGTGCTCGTGCACGACAACGCCGGCCGGTTCGCGAGCGGCGTTCACACCACGACCCCCGGCGGCTCGTTCACGTACTTCATCGAGCAGGGCGGCTTCGCGACCTTCCCCTGGTCGGTGTGCGTGCCCGGCGCGTTCGCCGTCGTCGCGCGCCTCACGATTCGCGGCGACGACCCGCACGATCGCGTCGGCCTGCTCGGCGCCGCGTGGCTCGCCGGCACCTTCATGGTGATGGGCATCTCGGCCACCAAGTTCCACCACTACGTGCTGCCGATGCTGCCGCCGCTCGCCCTGCTCATCGGCCTCTTCCTCGACCGGCTGTGGAGCGAGGGCATCGCGAAGCACGGCCTGTCGCTCCTGCTCGGGCTGCCGTTCTTCCTCCTCGTCGGCAAGGACCTCGCGTCGAACCCGAAGAACTTCACCGATCTGTTCGTCTACAACTACGACCGCCCGTACCCGTTCGAGATGGTGCAGAACCAGATCAACGCGTTCGCCACGCGGCCGCTGTGGCTCGTCGATCTGATCGCCATCGCGCTGATCGGCATCGGCGGCTATCTGTTCTTCGAGGCCACGAGCACGAACCGCCCCGCGCCGCTCAAGGGGCTCGCCGTGACGCTCGCCGCCCTCGGCGGAGCCGCCGGCATCATCTCGGCCACCGACGCCCGCAACTCGCCGCTCGTCTACTTCGGGCTCGCGTTCGCCGCGGGCGCGGCGTGGTTCGTCTACGAGGGCGTGCGGCTCAAGGGCGACGGCCACAACCTCGTGCTCTACGCGTGCGCGACGCTGTGCGGCATTCCGGCGCTCGCCTTCCTCACGCGCGGCGTTCAGGTCGAGACCGCGCGCGCGAACCCGCAGGCCCCGCGCGTCGAAGACTTCCTGCAGCCGCTCGTCACCGATGCCGCCAGCATCAAGGAGGTGATGGGCTTCTCGTTCATCGCCGGCGGCGTGCTCGTGCTGTGCATGGCGCTGGCGCGCGCTCGCGTCGCGATGTTCTCGACGGCGATCGCGCTGATCACCGCGTGGGTGCTGTGGTTCAACTGGTCGCACTGGGTGCAGCTGACGCACCACTGGACGCAGCGCGACCAGTTCTGGCGCTACTACGCGCAGCGCCGGCCGGGTGAGCCCATCACCGCGTTCCTCATGAACTGGCGCGGCGAGACGTTCTACTCGCGCAACACGGTGAAGCAGATCAAGGACAACAACCTGCTCTACCAGTACGCGCAGCAGCCCGGCCGCGAGTTCGCGCTCGTCGAGCACAACCGCCTCGGCATCCTCAAGGGCGCCGTCGGCCCCGACAAGCAGATCACGCTGATCGAGAAGGACCTGAACAACAAGTTCGTGCTGGTGACGATCGAATAAACAGGGCCACCTCGAGGCCGATACGCTGCGCGATACTTCGTTGGCCCCTTGCGGTCCGTGCTCATGACCAGACTGCGGTCACTCCGCCCGGTCCTCGGGGCCGCCTCGTCTCGCTTGCGTCTCGGCCTCGATCTGGCCCTGTTTCGAGAAGGGCAGGGCGCTGCATCATGACGGCGAGCGTCGCAGTCGAGAATCTCGCCCGCCGCTTCGGCGACCGCGTGGCGGTCGAGGGGCTGACGTTCGAGGTCAACCCCGGCGAGGTCTTCGGTCTGCTCGGCCCCAACGGCGCCGGCAAGACCACCACCGTGCGCATGCTGACCGGCCTCATCGCTCCCAGCGCCGGGCGCGGCTCGGTCTGCGGCTACGCGCTCGGCGACGCGGCCCTGCGCCGCAAGGTCGGCCTGCTCACCGAGCAGCCGGGCCTCTACGACCGGCTCACCGCGCGCGAGAACCTCACCTTCTACATGCGCCTCAACGAGGTCGACGAGCGGGCCGCGTGGCCCCGCACGCTGAAGTACCTCGAGCGCTTCGGCCTCGGCGGGCGCGCCGACGAGCCGGTCGGCACGTTCAGCAAGGGCATGCGCCAGAAGCTCGCGATCGTGCGCACGCTCGTGCACGAGCCGAACGTCGTGTTCCTCGACGAGCCGACGAGCGGCCTCGACCCCGAGAGCGCCCGCACCGTGCGCGACGCCGTCGCCGAGCTCGCCGCCGAGGGCCGCACCCTGATCCTCTGCAGCCACAACCTCGCCGAGGTCGAGCGGCTGTGCACGCGCGTCGCCGTCATCAAGAACCGGCTGCGCCGCGTCGCCTCGCTCACCGAGCTGCGCAAAGAGGGCCTCGCGCTCGAGGTGAAGGTCGAGGGCGAGGCGGCGATCTGGCTGCCCGCCCTGGGCCGGCTGCGCTTCAAGCCCGAGGGCGGCGCCGAGGGCTCGAAGCTCACCGTGCTGCTCGCGACCGAGGCCCAGGCCCCCGACGTGGTCACCGAGCTCGCCGCCGCCGGAGCCCGCATCTTCTCGGTGACGCGGGCGGCCCGCCCGCTCGAGGAGGCCTACCTCGAGCTGGTCAGAGAGGACGAAGGCGCCGCGGCATGAGCTTCTCCTGGGCCCGCGCGCGCGCCGTCTTCTGGAAGGACTTCCTCGACCTGCGGAAGAACCCCGGGCTCCTCGCGTCGATGGGCGCGCTGCCGATGATGCTCGTCGTCGTCCCCGCCGGAGTCGTCTGGGCCTACGCCCGCCGCCCCGACGACCCGAACCTGCAGGTCATTGCGCGCTACTACGACGCCCAGGTCAGCGGCGAGGCCGCCGCCCGCTTCCTCATCGACAAGGTGCTCGTCGACTGGTTCGCCGTCTACCTCATCATGCCGGTGTTCGTGCCCATCCTGGTCTCGTCGTTCGCCATCGCGGGCGAGAAGGAGCGCCGCACCCTCGAGCCCCTGCTCGCGTCGCCGGTGACCGGCCTCGAGCTGCTCATCGGCAAGTCGCTGGCCTCGCTGGTGCCCGCGCTCACCATCTGCGTGATGGCGTTCGGGCTGCTCTGCCTCGCCGTGAACTTCGCGGCCGGCGCCGCGGTGCTGCCGACGTCGATGTGGACGTTCGGGGTCTTCGTCATCGCGCCGCTGTTCGCGTTCTTCGGCAACGGCGTCGCGGTGGTCATCTCGGGCCGCGTCGGCGACTCGCGCCTCGCGCAGCAGCTGTCGGGCATGACCGTGCTGCCGCTCGTCGGGCTCGCGGCCGGCCAGTTCGGCGGCTTCTTGAAGGCGGGGCTGACGTACTACCTGCTCATCACCGCGTTCGTGCTCGTGCTCGACGTGGTGCTGCTGGTCGCAGCCACGAAGCTCTTCGATCGAGAGAGGTTGATGACGAAATGGGGCTGAGAGCGGTGGTGCTGATGCTCGCGGCGGGGTGCGTGACCGCGCGTTGGGAGCAGTTCGACGGCTCCTTCGACCCGAAGCAGGCGGCGAAGGACCCGGTCATCTTCGATGGGGCCGGCCTGCCGCCCGAGTACCGCATCGTCGGGGTGATCGAGGTGCTTCACGCGAACACCACCGCTCCTCAGACGATCGTGGACAAGGCGCGTCGCGAAGGCCGCGACCTCGGCTGCGAGCTGATCGCACGGGAGCGGCTGGCTCCGCGCGAGGGCGACGACGTCGAGGTCGAGGTGATCATCGGTGGGCCGCCCGGAGGCCTGGCCGGCCAGTCGGACGAGGCGAATCGCGCCCGCTTCGTCTGCGCAGTGCGGCAATAGCGGCATTGGAAGGCCGTCGGGTGCGTGCCTCATGAGAGGCATGATCGCCCTTCGCAAGAGCAAGGCCTTTCTCGCGCTGGTTCGCCCGCCCGAGCCGCCCACGGTCGACGTCGAGCGCATCACGGCCGACTCGCGGGGCATCACGTTCGCTCCGGGGGCGCTCGAGAACGCGGAGCGCCTGTGGCTGGTGGACGGGGGCGCGCTGACCGGCGGCATTCCCGTCACCGACGGCGTCATCCGGCTGAAGGCCGGGCCCGGCCTCCACACCGTCTTCATCGCCGGAGCCGGCGGGTGGTCGCAGCTGACCGTCGGCGCGGGAGTCTGCTCGGTGCGGCCGGCGACTCCGCGGCTCGACGGCGGCGCGATCGGCTTCAGCGAGGCGGGCTTCTACTGCCGCGAGCCGGCCGTCATCGGCTACCACCGGCTCGTCATCACGGTGCGGCACCCGGTCGGCGGGGCGGAGCGCAAGACCGAGCTGCCCATCGACGTGCAGCACGGCACGTTCGACACGAACACGTACCTCGGGCTGTCGGCGGGCGACCGCGTCACGCTCGAGCTCCACGGCGCGGATGGGAAGCTGGTGCGCAGCTTCGTGTTCCCGCGCGCGCCCGATCGCTGGAAGACGTACTCGCTCGACGAGCTCACGCGCAGCTGAGTGTCAGAGTGTCGCGGTAGGGTGCTTTCCGGTTCGTAGGGGGAAGTGCCGTGGCAGTGCACAGCGGTGTTCGGCGCGTCGAGCTTCTCGATGAGGCTCGGCGTCGGCATCCCGCGCTCATCGTGCCGGCGACACGTGAGCACATGGAGTTTCAGCGCGACGTGTGGAGGCCGCTCCTTCTGGCGCGTGACGAGCCGGACGCGGACTGGGACTGGCTCGCCGACTTCGAGGATGCCGCGGAGCACTCTCTCGAGTGGGAAGCGTACGCGCTCATCGAGCCGGCGGGACTCCTGCACGGTTTGATGAGCATCAAGCTCGAGCCGGACACGGTGTATGTCGACTGCATCGCCGTCGCGCCGTGGAACCGAGAAGGAGTCGTCCCGCGACAGCGGCTCCTGTGTGGAACTCGTCTGCTCGTTCACGCGATGCGGAGATCCGTCGCGAAGGGCTACGGCGGCCGCATCGCGCTGCACTCGCTCGACGTGCCTCACACGCTGAAGTTCTACAGAGAACACATTAGGATGGCTGAGGTCAGGACGGACCTCATCGGGGGTATGCACCTGCGCTATTTCGAGCTGAGCGACCGCGACGCGCTCCGACACATCGAGGGTGAAAACTCATGAGCACGAAGAAGACCGACGGCAACTACGCGGCCGACATGGAAGCCGGCTACAACATCGGGGTCTTCGCGGCCTCCCCCAGAATGATCGCGAGGAGCCAGCAGAGGAAGCGGATGTCCGCAATCCGTGAGGCCATCCGCGACGCGATGCTCGCCCTCGGCTACGAGACGCAGCGAGCGGAAGACACCGCCGAGAAGCTCGCGAACCACCTGCCCGCGATCGAGGCCGAGCTGCCTAAGCCGTAGCTTCGACGAACACCTCGGCCCACGCGACCGGCTGCCACATCGGCCCCACCGTCACGCGCGCGTCGCTGAAGCCGGCGTCGGCGAGCATGCGCGTCCACTCGCTCACCGAGAAGATGCGCACCTCCTTCAGCCCGAACACCACGTTCTCGGCGAAGTCGATCGCGAGCCGCCCGAACGGGTGATCCTTGCGCGGGTCGACCAGCACGAGCAGCCCGCCGGGCCGCAGCACCCGCCGCATCTCGCGCAGCGCCGGGAAGTGCGCCGGGTAGTGGTGAAACGAGTTCGTGCAGATCACCTTGTCGAACGCGCCGTCTCTGAACGGCAGCCGCCCCGCGTCTCCGCGCGCGAGCCGGCCCGCATTCGCCGGAGCCCTGCGCGCCGTCTCGAGCATGCCGTCCGAGTAGTCGAGGCCGATCGCGATCGCCCCCGCGCCGTTCAAGCGCGACGTGCCGTCGCCGGGGCCGCAGCCCAGATCGAGCACGCGCTGCCCGGGGACGACGCGCAGCCGCTCGAGCGCCTGGCGCTGAATGCGCCGCAGCTCGAGGCCGAGCAGGGTGCGCCGGTAGAAGTTGCTCCAGACGTCGAAGAAGCGGCCGTGCTTGTGGAGCGGATCATCCATCGATGGCTTGCCTATGCGGGCAGGTGTTCATACCTTCACACACGGGGCACCTTCTACAAGGAGCGAGAGAACCATGGGTTTGTTCGACGGGCTGAAGGCCGAGGCGCAGCGCAACTTCATCGCGCGGGCCGACGCTGCCAAAGACCACATCATCTACAAGTACCCCGAGCACAACGTTCGGATGATGACGCAGCTCACGGTCGCCGCCGACGAGGTCGCGCTCTTCGTGAAAGACGGCCAGGTCGTCGGCCAGCTCGGGCCGGGCCGCCACCAGCTCGACACGAGCAACGTGCCGTTCCTCTCGGCGCTGCTCGAGAAGGTCACCGGCGGCAACCTGTTCGTCGCCGAGATCTACTTCGTCACCATGCGCGAGTTCCCGTCGATCAAGTTCGGCGGGCCGATCGGCGAGATGCGCGACCCCGACTCGGGCCTCGGCATCGGCACGATGGTCTACGGCGACTTCTCGCTGCGCGTCACCGAGGCGCAGAAGCTGGTCGTCGGGCTCGTCGGCATGCGCAAGGCGAGCAACGATGACTTCCTCGGCTGGTTCAAGAACCAGGTGCTGAAGGTCACGCGCGACCGCATCGCCGAGCTCATCGTGAAGAAGAAGTGGCCGCTGCTCGACGTGACGTCGGGCGCGTTCACCGAGGAGATCGAGACCGAGGTGATCGGCGCGTGCAAGCCGCACGTCGACCCGTACGGCATCACCATCGTGCGCTTCGGCAACTTCACGGTCAGCATCAAGCCCGAAGACGAGGCGACGCTGAAGAAGCTCACGAAGGACGTCGCGTACTCGCGGCTCGCCGGCGGCTTCCAGCAGTACGCCCAGGGTCAGGCGATGCTCGGCGCCGCCGAGGGCATGTCGAAGGGCGGCGGTGAGGGCGCCGGCGGCGCGCTGCAGGGCATGGGCATGGGCATGGGCTTCGGTATGGCCAACATGTTCGCGAACCAGCAGCACCAGAACAACGCGCAGGCCCAGGCGCAGGCCCAGGCCACCGCGCAGCAGGGCGCCGGCCGCTCGGTGCTCGATCGCCTGAAGGAGCTCAACGAGCTCAAGACCGCCGGCCTCATCACCGAGGAAGAGTTCGCCGCGAAGAAGGCCGAGCTCATGAAGCAGGTGTAAGGGCGCTCGCTCGAGATGAAATGCGGTTTGACGTGCGCCACGACTCTCGCGTCGACGTGCGACTCTCACGAAGCACGGCGAACGTGCGCTCAGATCGAGCGGGCTGAAGATGGAGTGTCCACGCTGCTACCTGCCGCTGTACGACACCACGGTCGGTGAGGGCCTCACCGGCCGTGCGCTCCAGTGCAGCAAGTGCGAAGGCCACTGGCTCAGCCAGGCCGTGCTCGACGAGGTCTCGTCGCACGTCGACGTGAAGTGGCGCGAGCGGCGGCACCTGCCGAGCGAGGAGCTGCAGCGGGCTCCGATGCGGTGCCCGTCGTGCGGCATTCCCACGATCATGAAGAAGGTGAAGAGCGAGCGCGACCGCAAGGTCGACATGGACATCTGCCCGAGCTGCCACGGCGTGTGGCTCGACGGCGGAGAGCTTCAGGCCATTCGCGAGATGAGCGCGTTCACGGCGCTGGCGGATCTGCTGAGGTTCCTGATGAAGGGGTGACTCCGCCGTGGGCCGGGGCTCCGAGGGCGGCGAGCAGAGACTCCCCGCTGTCTCCGAACGCGCGCACCGGCTCGGGCAGCTCGCCCGCCTGCCAGAACGCGCGCAGGGCCTCGGTGGCCTTCGGGCACGACCACCACTTCGGCCCGCACTGCACCTCGAGGTGGCGCGCGAGCGCGAACGCGACCGAGGCGGCGCGCAGCGTGCCGGCGCCCGCCATGAGCGGCTCGGCGTCGAGGCGGGCGCGGGCGGGGTCGTCGGGCAGCGCGTAGCCGCGATCGAGGTCTCGGGTGAGGTGACCGGCCGCCCGGCGCAGCGAGAGGAGCAGCAGGTCGGCGCCGAGCGCTGGAGCCTCGTTCGCGGGGACGCCCTGCTCCTCGAGCCAGGCGCGGTTCCACGCGACCGAGGCGAACAGCGCGGCCGACGCCTCGACCGTGCGACGGTTCGCCTTCGGTGCGTGGCGCAGCGCGAGCGCGCGACCCAGCTCGGCGAACAGCGACTGCTGATCGCGCCACCCGCCGCGGGGCTTGAAGCTCAGGCGGACTCCCGAGACGGTGAGGGGCAGCGGCTGCTTCCGCGGTGTGTCGGTGAGGTCGAGCGTCAGCTGCGGCAGCCCGTAGAGCCCGAGGGCCGCGAGCAGCCCGGTGCCGCGCTCGGCGATGCGCGCCTTCGGGAACGCCGCGTCCAGCGCGGCCGAAGGCTTGAGGAGCGCGGGAAGATCCGCGCGCGACTGCGCCTTCAGCGCCGCGAGCCGCGCCTTCCACCGCGCGTCGGTCGCGAAGAGAAACCCGTCGGCCCACTTCACCGCCGTGGCGACGTCGCCGCGCAAGAGCGCCGCGAACGACTCGGGCGTGTGGCCTACGGCGGCGAGCGCCTGGGTCTGCACCTCGTCGCGCTTCGCGAGCGCGGCGTCGAGCTGCTTCACCGCGGTGAGCGAGGCGGCCCACAGCGACTGGCGGCGGGCCGCGCTCTTCTCGTTCGCGAGCAGCGAGCCGAGATCGCGGAAGGCGACGTCGCGGCCCTCGAACGGGAAGCGCAAGCTCGCCTCGAGGTTCGCGACGGTGCCCTCGACCTCGCGCATCGCGCGGCCGACGCGCTCGCCGGCGATCGCGATCTCGAGCTCCGTGGCGTCCCCCACCTGCAGCTCGCGCGCGCGGCGGACCGTCGCGAGCGCGGCGTCTTCGAGCAGCGCCGGCGGCCAGAGCTCTTCCGTCGACGGGGACCCTCCGAGCCAGAACGCCCACAGCGCATCGTCGCGTGCGGCCTCGACCTTCGCCGCGAGCGCCTGCAGGCTCGCGAGCTTCTCGGCGACGAGCTCCCGCTCCGTGGGCTGCGAGGGCGACGGCGGAGCGGCCGCGGCCGGCGCGCGCTCCGGCGCCGCGGTCGCGCACGCGGCGAGCAGCATTGCGATGACGGCCCGCATTCGCGGTGTAGTGTCGGTGCATGCCCACGGCGACGCAATGGTCGGCTGCGCGCGCCCGCGCCCGCCTGTACGCGGCGCTGCGCGGCTGGTTCGAGCGGGAGGGCTTCCTCGAGGTCGAGACGCCGGCCATGGTGCCGCTGCCGGGGCTCGAGCCGCACATCGACCCGTTCGCCGTCGGGAAGCGGTACCTGCACACCAGCCCCGAGTACGCGATGAAGCGGCTGCTCGCCGACGCCGACTGCCCGCCCATCTTCCAGCTGTGCAGGGTCTTCCGCGACGAGCCGCCGTCGTCGACGCACAACCCCGAGTTCACCATGCTCGAGCTGTACCGGCCGGGCGCCGGCTACGAGCAGATCATGCGCGACACGGAGGGAGCGCTGATGGCGGTCGGAGGCCCCTTCGCCACCGGGCCCTTCGAGCGCCTCACCGTGCGCGACGCGCTCCTGCGCCACGCCGGCGTCGACTGGAAGAAGCACGCCGACGCCGCGGCCTTCGCGAGGGCGGCCGGGGTTCGTGCGCGCGCCGACGACACGTGGGACGACGTCTTCTTCCGCATCTTCTTGGACCACGTCGAGCGGAAGCTCCTGATGCCGACGTTCATCACCGAGTACCCGGCCTCGATGGCGTCGCTCGCGCGCGTGAAGGGCGACGTCGCCGAGCGCGTCGAGCTCTACGCGTGCGGCGTCGAGCTCGCGAACGGCTTCTCGGAGCTCAACGACGCCGCCGAGCAGCGCCGCCGCTTCGAGTACGAGCAGCGCCAGCGCAGAGAGGCCGGGCGGCCCGTGTTCGCCATCGACGAGAAGTTCCTCGCCGCGGTCGGGCGCATGCCGGAGTGCAGCGGCATCGCGATCGGCGTCGATCGGGTGTTGATGTTGCTCACCGGAGCGGCGAGCATCGCCGACGTGCTGCTCTTCCCGGCGAAGGACTTCGACTGATGCTCCGCTCGCTCATCGCAGGCCCGGCGGCGGGCGCTCTCACCGGCTTCTTCTCGCCGATCGTCGCGGGGCTGTCGTTCTACGACGAGTACGCGGCGGACCCGGCGCTCTTCATCTGGGCGTCGTCGGTCTTGAAGGTGGCCGGCGTGAAGACGGTCGCGCGCGGCGTCGAGAAGCTGCCGCCCGGCAACTTCGTGCTCGCGGTGAACCACCAGTCGCACTTCGACGCGCTCGTGCTGTTCCGCCACATCCGCCGGCACATGCGCTTCGTCGCGAAGCGCGAGCTGACGAAGATCCCCATCTTCGGGCAGGCGATGCGCAAGGCGGGCAACGTCATCGTCGACCGCAGCGGGAGCGACGCCGACAAGAAGCTGCTCCACGAGGCGATCGACGCCGTGCGCACGCGCGTCTCGATCTGCTTCTTCGCCGAGGGCACGCGCTCGGACGACGGCGTGCTGCGGCCGTTCAAGAAGGGCGCGGCCGTGTTCGCCATCGACGCGCAGGTGCCGCTCGTGCCCGCCGCGCTCGCGGGCACGCACGAGATTCTGCCGAAGGGCACGCTCGCGGTGCGCGCGAGGCCGGCGGCGCTCGTCATCGGCGACCCGCTCGACACCACCGGCCTCACGCACGACGACCGCGACTCGCTCACGACAGCGGCGCATGCGGCGGTGGCGCGCCTGCTGGTAGAGGCGCAGGCGCTGCTGCCTCTGGCGGAGTAGGCGACTTCCACCGCTGGTGCATCCACACCCACTGCTCGGGTGACTGGCGAATGCGCTCTTCGATCAGCCCCGTGAGCCGCGCGGTGAGCGCCGTCGCGTCGAGGCCGTCGAGCGGGACGTCGTGCATCGAGAGGCGGTACCGCGGGAGGTCCGGCGCGACGCGCGTGCAGAAGCCGAGCACGACCGGGCTGCCGAGGCGCAGCGCGAGATCGGCGGCCGCGCGCGGCGTCTTCGCGGGGTGCCCGAAGAACTCGACCCACACGCTCTGCACGTCGGTGTCCTGATCGATGAGCAGCCCGAGGATGCCGTTGTTCTTCAGCACGCGCAGCATCGCGCGGGCGGCGCCGTCGCGGCCGCGCCAGATGCTCTGCAGCTTCGCCGACGCGCGGAACGACTCGACGAGGCGCGTGAGGCGCGGGTCGGTCGTCTCTTTCGCGATGGTGTGGCACGGGTAGCCGGAGTGCGAGACGCGGCGGGCGAGGAGCTCCCAGTTGCCGAGGTGGGCGCTGACGAAGACGACGCCCTTGCCGCGGGCGAGCGCGGCGTCGAGCACGGCGCGATCGGCGGCAGGCCACTCGACGACCTCGTCGAAGCGCGCGTCGATCTGGCGGATGCACGCGAGCTCGAACGCGGCGCGGCCGAGGTGCTCGAACATGGGCTTCGTGAGCGCGGCCGGCTGACCCGCGCGCGCGAGCGAGGCGAGGGCCTTGCGCCGCTCGCCGCCCGCCACCGCGTGAGCGAGCCGGCCGAACCACGCGCCGAGCGCGGAGGCCAGGCGCAGCGGCAACAGCGAGATCCAGAAGACGGTGCACCGCACGAGCAGGTACCGGACGAACCGCTTCAGCCGTTTCGACAGCGGGGGCACTTTGACCCCCGCTCATACCTGTTAGACAGCCGGGGATGAACCCGCTGGACGAGCTCGCGACCCTGCTGCGCCCCGCCGGAGCCGGCGTGTACCTCGTCTCCACCGGCAAGGCCGAGCAGCTGAAGCTGCAGCAGCAGCTGTACGGCGTGAGCACGGAGGCCGAGGTGCAGCAGAAGTTCCGCGAGCGGCTCGCGCAGCTCGCGTCGGCGAAGGGCGTGATGCTGGGCATCCCCTCGGACGTGGGCGCGGGCTTTCGCCGGGGCGCGAACCTGGGGCCGCAGGCGATCCGGCTCGCGCTGCTGCAGAGGGGCAAGCTCCCGCCCTCGCTGCTGGACCTCGGCGACGTCTTCGTGGTGCCGCAGCTGTTGCACGACGAGATGCTGACGCAGGAGCAGCTCTCGGCGACGCGCGCGGCGCTGTACCCCGGAGTGACCGAGCCGCTGCCGGTCTCTCCGCTGTCGATCGCCGAGCGCGCGTGGGAGCTGATCCTCCAGCTCAACCCGGACGTGAAGCCGTTCGCGCTCGGCGGCGATCACTCGACGGCGCTGCCCGGCGTGATGGCGCTGGCGCGGCGCAAGCAGATCGCGGTGGTGCAGCCCGACGCGCACACCGATCTGCTGGAGCGCCGCCTCGGCATCAAGTACTGCTTCGCGACCTGGAGCTTCCACGCGAACGAGGCGATCGGCCGCAAGCAGCGGCTCGTGCAGCTCGGCATCCGCGCCTCGGGCAAGACGAAGGAGCACTGGGAGAAGACGAGCGACGTGCGCCAGTTCTGGGCGAGCGAGGTGCTGAAGGACCCGAAGGGCGCCGTCGACGCCGTGGTCGCGCACGTGAAATCGCTCGGCGTGAGCGGCGTCTACTTCTCGAATGACGTCGACGGCACCGACGAGAAGTGGGCGGACGCGACGGGCACTCCGGAGCCGGGCGGTCTGGAGCCCGAGTGGCTGCTCGAGGTCATCGGCCGGCTGGGCAAGAGCATCATCGGCGGCGACGTCATGGAGGTCGCTCCGACGATCACGCCGAAGCCCGACAGCGTGGAGCGCACGGTGGCGCTCGCCGCGCGCTACTTCGAGGCGACGGTGATGGCGGCGCTCGGCTGACTCTGGCAAGGTGCGCGCCCTCGATGCGTCTGCTCGTCACCCTCGCCGTCGCCGCCTTCGCCCTCGCCGGGTGCAAGAGCAACTGCCGCCAGCTGTCGGAGCGGCTGTGCGAGTGCACGATCAACTCGATCGAGCGCGACAGCTGCTTGAGAACGGCGGGAGCGGCCGAGGGCAGCAACCCTCCGAGCGCGGAGGCCGAGGTGCTCTGCGCGAACCTGCTCAAGCCTGCCGACGGCGGCACCGGCTGTGACTGCCGGCTGATCGACACGAAGGCCGGCAAGGTCGCGTGCGGCCTGGCAAGAGCGGGCGACGCCCCGTCTCCGCAGTAGGCGGGAGCGGTCGAGCGCTACCCCTCTGAGACAGCGCCCAAGATTCTCCTCAGCGTCTCGGCAGCCTTCTCCGCTTTCCTCAACGCCGCGAGCTGCTTGCGCTTGAGCGTCACGAGCACGCCGCCGCAGTGGGGGCACTTCTTGCCGCCGGGGTAGATGAACTGGCCGCACTCGGCGCCGGGGCAGCGGACGAGGGCGACGGGCAGCCGGCCCTTGATGCGAGCGTGGCGCCAGCCCCGGTTCGCGATCGGCTTCTTGGCCTTGGCGGTCACGTCAGCACCGGCAGCCGCACGGCGCGCCCGCGCGGAGCGGGCAGGGTGCTCGGGACTTCCGCCGGGAGCGGAGCGTCGAGCGGCTCTTCGATGAGCTCGAAGCGGCCCTGATCGAACGGCAGGCCGGGCGCCTTCTGCACGCGCACGACGCGCTCGCGCTTGCCTTCCTTCGCGAGCTGGAGCGTGCGGTAGTGGCAGTACGGGTTGTTGCCGGGCTTGCCGAACAGCACGGTGGTGGTCCAGCTGCAGCCGCCGCGGCAGGCGTCGGCGTAGTAGCAGGAGCCGCAGCGGCCCCAGACGTCTTTCACGGTGCGGTCGCGGGTGAAGTTGAGCTCGGGGGCGTTGACCCAGATGTCCTCGAGGGAGCGGTCGCGGATGTTGCCGCCGGCGTAGCCGTTGGTGGGGAGCGAGGGGCAGCCCTTGATGGTGCCGTCGGCCTCGAGGCCGATGGTGTTCTGGCCGGCGTTGCAGCCGAGCCAGTGGCCGTCGCGGTTGGGGCCGCCGCGCCAGAGGTGCTCGTAGGGGCCGAAGTAGCCGATGTTGTTTCCGGGGACCATGAGCAGGCCGCGCTCGAGGCCGGCGATGTAGAGCTCGGCGAGCATCGGGTACATCTCGAGGAGCTGGTACGGCTGAAGGAGCAGCTCGGGGTGATCGACGGCGTTGCCCATGGCGACGGTGAGCTGGGTCTGCCACTGGGTGGCGCCGGCCTCGATGATGGTGTCCATCACTTGCGGCAGCTCGCGCCACGAGAGCGCGTTGATCTGGGTGTTGCAGCCGACGGTGATGCCGTGGGCCTTGATGCGGCCGATGGTGGCGATGGCGTTCTTCCAGCTGCCCTGAACGCCGCGGATGCGGTCGTGGGTGGCCTCCATGCCGTCGATGGAGATGGAGACGCCCTGCAAGCCCGCTTCGGCGGCGGCGGCGACGCGCTCTTCGGTGAGGTTCTTGCCGCCGGAGGTCATGGTGGCCTGCATGCCGTGGCGGCGGATGCCGCGGATGATCTCGGTCCAGTCTTTGCGGAGGTAGGCCTCGCCGCCGATGATGGTGACCTCGCGGCAGCCGAGCTTTGCGAGCTGGGCGACGACGTCGAGACACTCGTCGGTGGAGAGCTCCTGAGTGCGGGCCTTACCGGCGCGGGACCCGCAGTGATTGCAGGCGAGATCGCACTTCAGGGTGATCTCCCAGACCGCGTAGACGGGCCTGCATGCGCGGAGGTCGTCGTCCGACACTCCGCGCACGAGGGTGTACTCGTTGCGGTCTGGGACTCCGAACAACGGCGCTTACCAGGTGGCCTGGCCGAGAGCCTTGAGCGCGGAGTTGAGGTTCCTGATGGCCTTCTGGGCCTCGGTCTTGGCGACGCCGGCGAGCTGGCCGGAGTCGATGGCGTTCTGGATCTTGGCGATGTCGCCGGAGATGCCGCGGCGGTACTGGGTGAGGTCGTCCATCAGGGCGACGCCGTAGAGGGCGACGACCTGGCCGGGCGGGCGGCCGAGCGCGTTGCGGCCGGCCTGGAGGTTGAGCGGGCCGAAGCCGGAGCCGAAGACGGGCTTGAGCTGCTTGATGGCCTTGTCGACGGCGATGGCGGCCTTCTTGGCCTTGGTGAGCTCGCTGCCCTGGAGGATGCCGTCGCCCTTGATGGCCTTCTTGCCGGGCTGGCCGTCCTTGATGCCCTCTTTGAGATCCGAGAGCGTGACGTTGAGCATGTTGCGGTACTGCGCGACCTGATCGCGAATCGCGACGCCGTACATCGGCATGATGCGCCCGCCACCACCGATGGAACCAGGACCACCCGTACGATCGACACCCATGTGAGCACCCCTCGGGAAAGAACTGCGGTTGAGAACGTTGCCGGACAACGGCGAGGCGGACCCTAGCAGCAGATCAGCGGGGCGTTGCAAACCGGTCTGGAGTCTGCGGGACTCTTAGTCACGAGGAGGCGACGGTGATCGCGGACGATGGCGTGGGTGAGCGGTCGCGCTTTCGCGTGAGCGTCAGCCTTGACCGGGTGGGGGCGTCACGCGTAGGTAGACGACAAAGTTCGGGGAGTGGCTCAGCCTGGTAGAGCACTTGGTTCGGGACCAAGGGGTCGCAGGTTCAAATCCTGTCTCCCCGACTTAGAGAGAAGCTCGGAAGCGCTGATGGCTTCCGGGCTTCTTTCATTTGGACCGGTCTCCGTGACCCCCGTGTGACCGGCTGTCCGCCCGCGAAGAAGAAGACGCGGAGCGAGAGGAACGCGAAGCCAGTGCACACGCCGGAGATCGAGAAGTACTCGTCCGGCATCGCCAAGAAGAGCCACGTGCGCGAATGAGGAACCGTGCAGGTTTCTCAGGGTCGCGATTGACCCGCAAGGCATCACGGTCGTGATGGCGCTCCGCAGCCGAAATGGCTATCTGCTGAGGTAAGGTTCCGCTGAGTGGATATCCGTGGCTACACCATCGTGGTGCTTGGGAACATGAACCCGAGCATCCATCATCCCGTCTGGTACAAGGACGTCGGAATTCTCGATGCCGACGCCGCGAAGCTCGCGGTCAGCCGCCCAGTTCTCGTCACGCCTCAGCTAGCTACCTTCGAGTTGCCCGATGCTCTTCTGACGTGCATGCCCGAACGGTGGCAACTGGCGACCAGGGAACCGTCTGCAGCCGCTCGAGAGCGGTTGATCGGCTTCGCCTCGAAGACGTTTGAGCGCCTCTTCGACACCCCGGTCACATCCTTTGGACTCAATGTCGAGGTGGAGCGCCAAGTTCAGGGACTGCGACAAGACACCCTCGGCGAGATCCTCTCTTCAACTCCATTGGGCTCTGTGTTCGGCGGAAAAAAGGCCGGCGTCGAGCGCGTCGTGCTGACGCACGCCCTTGATCCGCTGTCGACGTCTGAGGCGGACCTTCAGCGTCAACTGAAGTTCACGATCTCCGTCCTCAACGAGCCGGCCGTTTGCGCGGTTTCTGCCAACGCGCACCATTCGATCAAGGCGAAGTCCTTCTCGTTTGGACTTGGCGCGCTACTTAAGCTTGCGGCGCCGGTTTGGGGACAAGCTGCAGAGCACGCATGTGGCCTGATCGAACGGCTCGATAGGGGCCATTGATAATGGCGCTCGCGCTCCCGCAACCCGTTAGCCTGTTTGACCGCGAGCCCGGCGACGGGACAGCTCGGTCCGGGTTTGAGGCTACTGAGTGGTCGCTGAAGCAGGAACTCGCCTCCAGAGTTCGAGCCCTGAACTCGTTGCTGATGCCGGGCAGCACCGACCCAGCACCGGCAAGCTCGGAAGCCGCTGCAACGCTGACAACGCTCGCCGAAACCAGTCAACGCACAACGCGCGTGGCCTCAGCATTTCGCAGCCTATTCGGAGCGCGAGGAGAGAGCCGCGACGCGCTTTTCGAATGGCTAGCGAAGACCGCAGCGCCGGAAGAGGTCCTCCAGGTCGCGCTTGCGGACTATTCAGAGAAGGGAAACGCAGACCGACTCGACTTGGCCGCGCGGCTGCTCTCCGAGATGGGCCGCGACGCGTGGCCGACGCTCGATTCGCTCTCTACGTCCGGCATCGCCGGCCAAGAAGTGTTCGTGCCAATGGCGCTCGACCTTCCGACCGAGGTTCGCCAACGATTGCTCATGAACTTCGCGCGCAGCGCTAACCATGAAACGCGCTGGCAGGTGGTTCGCTCGTTGGATCGGCTCGACGCTGCAACGGTAAAAACCTTGGCAGCAGTGCTGCGTAAGGATGCGGACGAAGACCTCGCGGCAGCCGTCGCGACCTTGGCTGATTAGCCCTGCCGTTCTGGAGGGGGAATGACGCCGCGCTGGTTGCAGCGACGCTGGTGGCCGTGGCACCTGGTGCCGGGAGCCAGACTCATCAGAATCCTCAGCACCGACGGAAACGCCTGGAGCAAAGGCACTGGGTCGCCCAACGAACGTGTCCTTCCGGCAGACGTGCGTGACACGCCCCGCGATCGCGTGCTGACGGACTCGGGCGCGCGAGGCGCGGTGTTCAGCCGGCGGTACTCGAGTTCGCGACGCTCGGGGCCGCGGCGGCATTC